>Ga0256834_1002395_pt1 | contig 11864 bp, 12 predicted proteins | sample 4281140metaG_FD_190536 | JGI IMG/M metagenome (GOLD analysis project Ga0256834, IMG submission 190536) | Hydrothermal vent microbial communities from East Pacific Rise, Pacific Ocean - 4281-140 | ecosystem: Environmental > Aquatic > Marine > Hydrothermal vents | place: Pacific Ocean: East... | reverse complement strand
CAAGAAAATGACTCCAGCCATAGAAAATATACCCTTGGTCAAGCTCTATAAAGACGAAGAACTTGAATTAGAGGCTTATGCAGTGTTGGGCAAGGGTAAGGACCATATAAAATGGTCACCGGTGACATATTGCTATTACGACCAAATCTCGGATAAATCTTTCAACTTTTGCTTTGGCTACGATGGCTCCTTGGAGCCAAAGGAGATACTCACGACCGCGTTGAACATCATTAAAACTTATTTATTAGATCTAGAGAATAGATTATAATGGTGACCGACTACCTCAAGCTTTCGTTTATAATTCTATTGGTCTTGTTTTTGGTTCTATTTAAGGGTCTAAATATATATTCTATATTTTTACTAATACTTTTCATTTCTTCGTTGATTTTGGACAAATCGATAAAAAGACTCAAGTTCATAGAAGAAGATTTAACCGTAAAAGAATTGATCTATTTACTAAAGTGTATAATAGTGTGTTGTCTGGTGGTATTCATAGAACTTGTTTTGAGCGGTTTTGATCCATTGGTCTTGATACTCTATGGGGCTATGATCTTGATATTCTACTACGTCTCGAGACATTTAGAACTTAGGCTATTAAACAAACTTTAAAAATAATCATTTGATTTTTAATTTAATAGCCGTTTGCCGGGGTGGCCGAGACTGGTCCAAGGCGGCGGATTGCTAATCCGTTGGGCGTTTTCGCCCGCCCGGGTTCGAATCCCGGCCCCGGCATTCTTTTAAGATTGTTTTTTAATATTAAGAACAAAATTACCAAATTTTATTCTAACGGATGTTTTCAAATGTTCTATACTAATAATATGTGTTTCGTGATCATCTTCGATTTTCCTATGATGTTCTGTACACAATATTTTCATAAATTTGTTAAAAATACTAGAGCATTTTTCGAAATTTTTCAATTTTATTTTAATTTCATCATCTTTCGACTTGATTTCTTTTATATCAAAGAAAAATAAAACTTTCAACCATATAGGGGCGTTTTGTATTGAAAAAACTGGAATTATTTGTGATTTTGGAAATTTTATCTTTACCAATCCCCCTTGGAAAAATAAATCAAAACCAAGCATTACTTGATCAACACTAGACGAAGGATAATCCAAAAACTCCCTAAGAAATTCCCCCATTCTAATACATTCCTTTAAATTTATATGATAACCCCAACTTTTGTTCCTAACATCGGAAACATTAAGCAAGAATATTCTATTCAAATCGTTAAAGATATGGTCGGGAACATAAAAAATATTCTTGATTTTTTCTTCGACTTTACAATACATATCCTATTTTAATACCCGAAAAGAAAAACAATATAAAATTTATCTTAATATTCTCTTTAAACTTTATAAATATCTTTCTTGAAATTATAAATTGCGGGGGTTCCCGAGCCAGGCCAAAGGGGCCGGACTTAAGATCCGGTGGCTTAGTGCCTTCGCGGGTTCAAATCCCGCCCCCCGCACCAGTTGATCAAAATAATTAAATACTCGATATCATATTATAATTATATTATATCATAATGATCGAGAAACCATTATATGTACTAGGTATATTTGCACTAGTCTTGTGTCTTTCTATATGTTCTGGTTTTGCTGCAATAATAAAATTACAACCAGGAAAAAGTGCTAAATTAAGTTTAATGCCCGGTGATGTTATAATAACGCCTTCTGGACAAAAATTTATATATCAGCACTATGTAGAGTCTGAAAATGGAATAAGATATATAATAACGCCTGGTGAGGAAAGTTCTGTTGCAACGTCTACCAAAATCATCGACATAAACGGATACACATTACATATACTCCATATATACCACAACGGAACCGTTGTTTTCTACGTTGAGCCAACGTCTAGTTCTAAGACTTCGACAACAACACCTAGCTCTGTAAAGGGATTCGAGGAAATGATGTTCAACCCACTAGGCTTTCTAGGTTCCATAGCACCAACTATACCATTCGACCTATTGGACATGATGTTAAACTATTATGGATTTGGTTCTAAAACCGTTAAGCCATATTATCCAACGCCTTCCAAAGGAACCAAAACCAAAACCCCTTCCGTGTTCAATCTAAAACCATTCAGTGTAAAGGTCTATAATGGAGAAGAAATAGTTTTTGGAGATGGATGTGGTATAATAAAGCTAGAAAAAGTATTGAATGAAACCTATATAAAAGTGGAAGTAATTAAAAACGGACATATAACCTTCCAAGGTCTTGCAGAAAAGGAGCAAACGTTTAACCTATGTAATGGAAATGTAACTCTTGTGCCTGCAGAATTAATACCTAAACTACCTCCAAAGGAAGTACTTACAACTGGATTCTATTCTGCTGTGATCTTCAAAGGACAAAAATCACCAGACATTAGCTATACCATAATAAAGCCCGAAAATTCAAAAAGCCCAGAGGATGAAGTTTTCATAGGACTGGGTGAAACAAGGTGTCTAAAAGGAGTTTGTGTAAAGCTATATCCAAAAACGACATTAAAAGAAACTACTAAAAAAGTAACATCTTACCATTCGATAGAAGAAAGTATTTTGGACTTTTTAAAGGGTCTTATATCTGGTCCTGAGGAAAAGGCAATATCGGGCTTGTTCCCTATAGTTCTAAACGATGGCATCGCAGGCGCATTGTCGGATGGAATTACGATGAAGTTCTTCATAATAAACGGCCCAGGGGCTAGCGTGGCGAACGTCTTTAATATAACACCGATACCAGTCAAAAAAGAGGTTGCACTAAAATACGACGGTCAAGTACCAATTGCAAAAGAACATAAAACCATCACAGTAGCCTACAACGAGAAGTTGGTTGTAGAACCTGGCGATGTTATAAAAATATGTGGTGGATCTATAACAATTGAGGTAAAGCCAACGTCAAATGTGCCACTTTATCCAACGAACGTAATGGCGCCAAAATTAGGAATAATACAAGAAGCCGTATTCAACAAAATAAACCCATATGACTTGAATCCTATAACACTGGTCATAAACAACGGTAAGTTCAAGACAAGTCCAGACAAAATAGTCGAAACATACGCCGAAACGCTATATCCACATTCGTTCGTATACACCGCAAACATCACATCAGAAAAATATGCAAACATAACGCTTCAAGGCACCGAGGTTTATGAAGAAGGTGGTATGCTTCACATTAGGGCATTTTTAACAATAACACCACATTGTGAAGCGACAACCAAGAAAAAAGAACCAAAACCAATGGACAATCTTAAACATATAAAAATAAAAGTATACAACAATCAAGAAATAGTCTTTGGAGATGGTTGTGGTATAATAAAGGTATTGAAAGTCATTGACGAAAATACACTAGAAGTTACTGTTATCGACCATGGCAAGACACTGTTCACCGAAAAAGCAGGAAAAGGCGAAACATTCACGCTTTGTGACGGTAAAGTTACAATAGTTCCAGTGGAACTAAATCCAAAGCTCCCACCAAAGGAAGTGCTTACAACCGGCTATTCTTCAGACGTTATATTCGAAGGCCTAGTTACAAAAGGCATGACATGGAAGGTTGTTCCTATATCCGAGTCTAAAACACCTTCGAAAAAGGCATCCAATATCGTAAAACCAGGTCAATTCAAGTGCTTTACACCAACGGAATGTGTCAAGGTATTTAGTACATCCGACGGATATGTTGTATCGCTGAACAACGGTACTGGCCCAGGACCAGCAATATTGGTCAATGACACATATCCAAATGTATTGTATATAAGAATGATTAGTGGAAAATTCCCAAGCGGTACATTTGAGGTCTTTACAGCTAAAAAGGTAGATGATGGCGTAGAGATTCATAGATACATTACAAAGTTGGCAGCCTATAACCACATAGTCTCGGTTATGGCACCAGCAGAAGTAGTTTTGGAAAATGGAGACACTATCCAGGCATGTGACGGTAATATATCAGTACCAATAGGTGGAGCACTACACGCAATTGTCTCCGGTCCATGGACGGGTGTTTACGACCCAACGACCAACAAATTCTATCCATCGAAGGAAACAAACACAACGAACCTATGGCCAATCGGAGATATATCAATCAACGGAGAATCTGGATACTTGTATGCAGTCCATGAAGGACAAACCGTGACAGTTGTAAATACAACATCCGGAGATAAAGTGGTAATAACGTTGAATAGCATAAGATATATCCTAGATCCAACAACACACGAACTTAACCTATCCGTAAATGCATACATAGATCCAGAGTGTTAAGCATAAGCACATAAATTACTTTTTTTACAATCGAACCTACATTCTTTATTTTTAGAATAGAAGAAACATTTATCAAGTTCTAAACTAAATAACCAATATGTCTTATCATTACAAACTATTTTGAATCCCACGGGCGTACCAAAAGAATCCGTAAATGTTATGGTTCCCTGATCATCACTAGAGACTTCAAAAGGATTCTTTCCTACAACACCAACTTCCTTGTCGTTACTACATTTAATAAGATAAACAAAGCAATTTGTATCTTTTGAATTCGTTTCTAATATGAGTTTATAACCAACCAATCTTTCTTTTGGATATTCTATGGCTCCTTTACCATATTTTCTTGCCAAATATAGGTTATATGTTGCTATGTAGTCTTGTATTTTCAAAAGTTCTGGATGAGCGACCGAGATGGTATATTGTAAATTATTTTTTATCAAATCCAAATAGAATGTTTTTTTACCTATGTGATAACAATAGAGTGGCTCTACGCCTAGGTAGTACATTATCGTGTTTGCAACGGCGTAAATAGCTCTATTGTCCAATTTGCTTGTTGAATTGACCAACAATACATAGTATGGCTCCCCAATGTAACCAGAGCCAAAATAAGGACCATAGCAAACGGCCATATCATATGAACCCGCCTTACAAGGACATTTTTTTGTATCGAAAATTTCAACGTTTTCTATTTTCAATTTTATACCAACACCCAAACCATGAAGATAAGAAACCGCTTTATTGAGCAGATATTCTATATCTTTTTCATTTGTTCCTTTATAAATACATAGCAAAACCCTAAAATAATAGTCTTTTTTTACTATTTGTTGCTTTGTTTCCGGTTTTGAATTATAAGATATTTTCTTTTTTAGTTTTAAAGATCCAGGGGACGCGTTGAGTCTTTCAAGAACCGTTGGTGCTAGTCTTTCCTTGTTGTATGGTTTTGCAATTTTTATTGCAGAATTTAAGAAAATAAATAATGTCAACATACTTAGTATGACCAATATAAGGACTCTGAAACTATCGCCCGCTTGGATACGCATTACTAAAATTTAGAATAATTTATAATTTTATATAAATAATACATTCCACATGAGAAATTGGTGTATACTACTACCTTCAACATTCACGGCAGATGAGAAAAATAGACTTTTAAGAACATATAAAATAGGTCTAGTGGCAAGATACGTTTCTATATTTGGTGTCCCAAGGATAATAATCTACTACGACGAAGATCCAAAGTTCGAGACCCATGGTCTTGGTAAATTCATTTCAAAAATACTATCCTACTGTAATTGCCCGCCATGGCTAAGGAAATTGGCCTTTGGTCTTTCCGAGGATCTTAAGTACGTTGGGCACATAGAACCATTGAGGACAATACATCATGAAAGAGAGATCCTCAACGACCATACCTGGGCGGTGATTAACTCTGTCAAAAAAGGCTATGTAGAGGTAACATACAGAAAGAATAAAAGATTTAGAAAAACAAAATGTAAAATCATAAGAAAACATAGGGAAAGAGACGTGATTTTAATAAATCTAAGACAAAAAATTGAAGTACTACCATATGAACTAGATTTTTTCTTTGGTTACGATGTAAGATACATAAACAGGCCTTTGCATGAAGTCTTAGACCTTATGGACGCAGAGGGTTACAGAATCATTGGCTTATCTAGATATGGAAAGAGAATTCGAGAAATCCAAGTCAATGTCGAAGACAAGCTTGCCTTGGTTTTTGGAGGTCCTTTTAGGGGCATATTGAACATACTTTCGGAAGATTATTATCCCGAGGTTATAGTAAATTTAATAAATAATCAAAATACCAAAACAATTAGAACGGAAGAAGCCGTGTTGATGGCTTTGACTCTGTTCAACCATTTGGTTGAAAGGTGAAAATTTTGAGTAGAATCAAAGCTCTTGGTAAAAGGGGCAGAAATAAAACCCATATAAGATGTAGACGTTGTGGCCGTAGGGCCTTTCATAAAAGAAAGAGAGTTTGTGCTGCATGCGGTTTTGGTAAATCTTCAAAGATTAGAAATTACAATTGGGCAAATAAAAAGGTAAATAAAACAAGGAAAAGGTGATTTGATATGAATAATCAACAACCAGTTAGAAGAAAACCACCATTCATAGTTGAATTAGAAGGAATGCTTGGAACCAAGGTATTTGTTAAATTAAAGTCTGGTAGAGTTGTCGTAGGCACATTAAAGGCATTTGAACCAGTTCACATGAACATAGTCCTTGTAGGGGCTGTGGAACTTTTCGAAGGTTCCGAACAAGATCATGAAAAGATAATAATCCGTGGAGACAGTATAGAATACATTTCCACGGCTTGAAAAAGAGCTTAAATGATGAGGAGTACCCACTCCTGATTTATGATGAAAATTTCGCGACCTGATTTTCCTCCTTCTAAAAATTTAAAATTTAATAATGTAAAAAAGATAGTTTTATTTGTAACATGGCCACCGTAGGGTAGTCTGGCATCCTGCAGGCCTGTGGAGCCTGTGACCCGGGTTCAAATCCCGGCGGTGGCCCTTATTTTTCAACGACGATAGTGGGATCATGTACTTTATAGAGCAAATCTTAGACGAAATAAAACAAAAATTGGAACAATTGTTTCCAGAAAATAAAGATATAATTTCTATAAAAAGAACAACAGACCCTAATTTTGGAGATTTCTATACAAATATTGCATTTATTCTTGCAAAAAAGGAAAAGAAAAACCCAAATGAAATTGCAAGTTATATAAAAAACAACTTAGAAATACCTGGAGTTAGCATAGATATAGTCAAAGGATTTGTTAATTTTATCCTAGATCCTGGTGTTTTTGTGGACGAAGTCATAAAAGAAATATTAGAAAAGAAAGACTATGGCTTTTCCAACGAGGGTCAAGGACGACTTGTCGTGATCGAACATACATCGGCCAATCCAAACAAACCATTGCACCTAGGTCACGTTCGTTGTGCGGTCATAGGGGACTCTCTGGTAAGGCTCTATAGAGCATTTGGCCACAGGCTCGACATACAGTTCTACGTGAACGATTTAGGACGTCAGGTTGCAGAATCGTTCTATGGCTGGAAGTATTTAAAGAACAAGGAAATAAAAAAAGAGAAGTTCGATTGGTTCCTTGGTGAGATTTATACCTATGTACATAACAACGTTGAAGAAGACAGGATAGACGAAGTACTTAGAAAAATAGAAGACATAGACTCCGAAGACTATAAAGATCTAAGGGAAATGGTAGAACTATGTTTGGAATGTCAATTAAAATCATTGGAGCAATTGGGCATCTATTTTGATAGATTGGTCTTTGAAAGTGATTTGGTAAGGTGTTCTGTGTTCGAAGAAACAAAAAACCTTCTAATTGAAAAGGGTTACTTGATGCTTGTCACGAAAGAAAAAAACATAAGGATAAAAAAACAAGGTAAATACGTAGACCCTTCGGAGTACAAGGGTTGTTACATTTTAAAATTGGAAGACTTTGGCTTTGATGACCTAGTCTTTATAAGATCAAATGGCGTTGCCACGTATACTGCAAGGGACATAGCCTACGCCCTATGGAAACTAGGTATAATCAAGGATAAGATAAAATTCCGTAAAAAGGACTATGTCTTTGTCTCCAACATAGAAGGAGAGGATTTTGTAATAAACGATCCTTATATGGCCATATCCGTGATAGCAAATGAACAAGACTATGCACAAGGGATAGTCAAGACCGCCATAGGAATGATAGATCCAAACAGGGCCAAAAAATATCTACACATCCCGTTTGGCCTAGTACAAAGAAAAGACATTAAGCTCTCCTCTAGAAAGGGCACTTGGAAGGGTTTCACGATCTACGACATTTTTGAACTCCTAGACAACGTACTAAAAGACTCGATACCAGACAATGACAAAAGAAGATCCATAGTCTCTTCCGTCATAAGATACGAACTATTGAAATACGAACAAAAGGAAAATATAAAAATAGATCCAAAAGAGATGACCGATATAAATGGAAACACTGCAATATATCTTTTATACGCCTATGTTAGGGCAGTCAATATTCTAAATAAAATGGGAGAATTCAAACCAGAAACAAAAATTTATGAACAAATAAAAAACGAAAAAGAAAGTATAGAACTTATCAAAAAATTCTTGTTTTTACCATTGGTTTTGAAAAATTGTTTAAAGGAAAACTCTGTAAAACCAATATGTGACTATATGTTTGAAATTTCGAGACTGTTCAACCATTGGTATACATTGTATCCAGTAATCAAAGAAAATTCTATACCAAGGGCAACCATAGTCCTTTGTTTTAAAAAAATTCTTGAAAATCTTTTCAATATAATTGGTATAGAGCCGGTGGATAGGTTATGAAAATAATACTTCTTATGCAACTTTTACTTTTATATGGATTGATTCCCGGTGTTTGGCTACCAAATATTGCAAAATATTTTGTGGTCAATATCAATATTTCAAAATATAAAAAATTAAACAAAACCGAATTATTGGAAAGTATATATAACAAAATAAACCAAAGCAATAAAACAATGTTAATATGTTATAATCCATATTGTCCGCATTGTGAGCATTTACTAGAATTACTAAAGAATTTGAACTGCTCACCACATATGCAAATAATAAAAGTAAACATTGACAACGACACAGGTTATAAAGCTTGTGAACAAATACTAGGAAAGTATAATATAGACTTTGAAGGAGTTCCTACGATATTGGTCTTTGACCATGGACGATTATGGTTTCATATAATAGGTTTTGTCAACACAACTTCTGAAAAGTGGTGTGGTAAACCACTTTGTCCAATGGGTAATGGCTACGTTCCCACAAGGGACGTCATCAAAGGTATATATTGTTTAAATAGATCGTTGATATCAAGGTTTATATGAGCATGCCAAAAATACTTTTTACAGAGTCATCGTTGGAACTTATACCAAAAGAATTGTGGAGCCATAAACAAATAAAAAAACACGCAAAAAAGAGAAATAAAGACCCAAAGGATATGTTATTAGACAAAAACTATCACATCAACGCAATGGTGGATCTTGGGCTTGAAAACATAGAGAAACGCGGACGTCCGGACATAGTTCATAAATGCCTCTTGACGGCCTTGGATGCTCCGGTGGTCAAGGAAAACAAAATGAAGGTTTATCTCCATACCATAGACGATAAGTTCATAACATTCGATAATTCCATTGAAATACCAAGATCTTACAATAGATTCGTTGGTCTTTTCGAACAATTATTAAAAAGAAGAAAGATAACCACACCCGATGGCAAAGTATTGATGAAACTCGAGGATAGATCTTTTAAAAATATTCTTGATACCCTATATTATGACAAAGTAATTCTATTAAGCGAAAAAGGAGAAAAAACAGACATTTTCAAGCTAACGTCGTTTCTCCAGAAAATCGAAGCACCACTGATACTCATCGGCTGCTTCCCCCGTGGTGATTTCGAGGACTATGTTTACGAGTCCGTGGACCATGTCTTCTCGATCTACGACGACGTATTGATGGCATGGACCATAACAGGTATGGTGGTCCATGTCTATGGCGAAAGTATAAGACTAGGTAAAAGACTATGAAAAGATCTATCAAACAAATAGCCAACGAAAGAATAGAGATATTATATGATTTATCAAAAAAATATTTATTCAAAAACAAAGAGCTTTCAAAATATTATATAAGTTTAATAAAAGAGCTTAGGAAAAAATACCATCCAAAGCTCAAAAAAGAAATAAAGTACTTCATCTGTAAACGTTGTTGTTTGCCCCTGGTACCTGGGGTTAATGCAACCATCAGACTAAAACACATAAGCCCTGGCAAAACAAAAATAATTATAAAATGCAAGAACTGTAATTATGTAAAAAGAGTAATAGTTGATAAAAATGTACAAAAAGACGATGGCATCGCAGATAAAACCAAGCGTGTGGATAGGAAAAAACGGAATCAACGACGGACTACTTGAAAATATAAAAAATCAGCTAATGAAGAGAAAAGTCGTAAAAATAAAACTTCAAAAGTCTATAAAGGATAATTTTTTAATAGATGAATTTTTAGAAAAATTAAAAAAGAAAATTGGCGATGTTGAAATCTTAGACCAAAGGGGAAGAACCCTAACAATAGGATTAAACAAGTGATAAGATGCCAAGCGCGTACGACGTACCACAGAACATTTTGGTAGAAAGATTGGCCATTGTTTTAAAAACTGAATTTAAGGACAAAATCGTTCCACCGGAGTGGTCAAAGTTTTGTAAAACCGGACGTCACAAGGAAAGACTCCCGGACATGGCACCAAATGAATGGTGGTATATAAGGGCTGCGTCCGTGTTAAAAACAATATACAAAAAAGGTCCAATAGGTGTTTCGGAATTAAGAAACATCTATGGTGGTAGAAAAAGACGTGGAATGAAAAAAGAACACTTCTATAAGGGTAGTGGTAGCATAGTAAGAACCATAGTCCAGCAATTGGAAGAGGCTGGACTGGTCAAAAAATACCAAAACAAGGGTCGTGTTGTCACAGACTTTGGAAAGTCCGTGGTCGATAGAGAAGCCACGAAAATATTAAAAGAACTCGTACAAGAAAATCCAGAACTAAAGAAATATTTAGAATAAATTTTTTAAATTGATTCCTTAGTTTTTATTCTTTAATATGGACGAACAACCAAGAAATGAAAAAGAACAAATGAAAAAAGAAAAATCTTTGGACATACAAGCACTAATATCGGAGGCTTCTAAATATTTAACCACCGAGGCAAAGCAAGTTCTTATGGCGCTGAAGCTTCGTGGTGAAGAAACGACCTTGGTAAATCTTTGTAAACAAATCCTTGCCTACGCCCAAAGAACCGGTGGTAGAAAACTAAGCAAAGAAGATTTATCGATTTTGTTGAAGTATTTAAAAAAGAAGACGGACTGGAACATAAATATAAAGAGAAAATAAATTTTTTACAAAGCTTTGTCATTTCTTTTTCTTGGTCACAGGACCATGTAGAGGTTGTTCAACGTCTTGAATTTTTACTCGATGCATCGCTCAAAAGTTCAGAATTATCTGAATTAGAAAATATCATATGTGTGTATGTGTAGATATGTAATCACTATGAAAGACTATATTGACCCAATAGGCATTGTCGAGGATTATCTTCATGAAAGGGATTGGGAAAACAAAGAAAACTCTAATCAAGGATTCAGCTTCTCATCATTATTATTACGTGCTGGTAACGAAATCATTAGACATTATTGTTTAAATAAGCTATACAAAGGAGAAATAGCAGAAGCTTACAAGAAAGGAGCAATACATATTCATGATCTTGGATTTGGCATAATACCATATTGTTCTGGTTGGGATCTTAGAGACCTTTTAAAGATGGGCTTTGGTATACGAGGTAGGGTCTGCTCTGGACCAGCTAAGCACTTGGACACACTGGTCAACCAAATAGTCAACTTTCTAGGCACACTTCAGAACGAGTTTGCCGGGGCCCAGGCAATTTCCCATTTGGACACGTTCTTAGCCCCATACGTTAGAAAGGATGGCCTAGACTATAGAAAGGTAAAACAACTAATGCAAAACTTCATCTATCATTTGAACATAACGTCCCGATGGGGCTGCCAAACGCCGTTCTCGAACATAACTT
>Ga0256834_1002394_pt1 | contig 11864 bp, 8 predicted proteins | sample 4281140metaG_FD_190536 | JGI IMG/M metagenome (GOLD analysis project Ga0256834, IMG submission 190536) | Hydrothermal vent microbial communities from East Pacific Rise, Pacific Ocean - 4281-140 | ecosystem: Environmental > Aquatic > Marine > Hydrothermal vents | place: Pacific Ocean: East Pacific... | reverse complement strand
AGGTCGAATGCGATTAACACCGCCTCCATATGCATACCACTGGAGAAATGGCAGAGTGGTCGAATGCACCGGTCTTGAAAACCGGCGAGGGTCACACCTCCGGGGGTTCGAATCCCTCTTTCTCCGCAAAAAGCCTTGCATTTTATGTGAGGCTTCTTTTTTTACATCACTTTTTAGTGACAAAAAACACCTCAACAGACTATAAACAACAAGTTTACACTTATTCATAAGGAATTAAGGTTTTTTTGGCATTTTATCATAATGTGCCAAAATCCACTTAAAAACGCTTACCACAGTTACCCTATGGGTTACCCTATTAATTTTGAATAACTAGGGTAACTAAATCCCAAAGGAATCCCTAGCTATACTCTTGATTTACTGAGACTTTTGTATAATAATTTAAATTTCAAACTATGATTAAACTAAATTTTTACCTGAAATCAGACAAGTTAAAAGCAAACCTAGGTTACCCTATTTTTTTAAAAATAACTTGCACTAGAAAATCAACTACATTAAGTACTGGAAAATGGATAACAAAAGAACGCTGGAATTCCACTAATAAATTAAAAAATCCTTTGAAGATTGACAAAGAAAGAAATTACAAAATTGCTCTAGATAGAATTTCAGAAGGTATTGAAAAAATTTATTACAAACTCCTTAAAACAAATGAAAATATCAATGTAGTTGATATTAAAAATAAATTCACTGGGAAGTTGAAAAAATTTACAGAACTTGATGTTATTGAATTGTTTGAAATTCATAACAAACATTTTAAAAAGATGGTAGAACAAGGAGAACGAACAAAGGCATCGTTTCAAAAATATGAAAGAGCTAAAGATTTAGTTTCTAATTTCATCAAGTATAAATATCGCAACAAATCATTCCCCCATAATTGCATTAATAATGATTTTATTTATAGTTTGGAGTCTTATTTGAAATACGAATCTGTTTATAAAGAAAAAAAAGGTATTGCAAATAACTCAGTAGTCAAATACTTTAAAAGTTTTATAACGGTGTTTAATTATGCAATAAAAATGGAAATCATTTCAAAAAATCCATTTAATAATTATGATGGCAAATTAGTTATTGAAGATGCTGTCTTTTTAACTCAAGAAGAATTATCTAGAATTGAAAATAAAAAAATAAGCAATGAACGTTTGAACAGAGCACGAGACATTTTCCTGTTTTACCACCAGTGCTACGAATCATAAATAAATATGATAGCTATAACTGTAATAAATTACTTCCTTCCATAAGCAACCAAAAAATGAATGCCTATTTAAAAGAAATAGCTGATTTATGTGGCATAAAAAAGAAGCTCACGCACTATGTTGCTAGGCACACATTTGCTACAACTGTAACACTTGGAAACGGTGTTTTCATAGAAAATGTATCTTCCATGATGGGTCATACTAGATTAACAACTACCCAGCATTACGCCAAAGTATTGGATAAAAATATAAAAAAGGATATGGTTAAAATTGTAGAAACATTGAAAAATGTAGTATAGATATAAGCGACCTACCCTAAAAATCAGGCACAGGGAGGGGATATAAGGTAGTATATAGGGAAAGGGGGCCATAGGGTCCCTCCATAATAATGTTAAAAATATATAGTACTTTATCTATAGGTTCATTACATAATTGTGTCTTAATATTAAAACATAGGTTTTTAAGATAAAACCTTAACTGCACTAGCGTGTCGTAGCACCTTTAATTAGTACATATACTTCATATAAATTTTCCTTTATCACCTTATTATATTTAGCTCTTTTTAAACCCTTGGTTTTGAATTTTAATTATATCGAAGTCTCACTAAAAAATTAATAAAGGTCTTGTTAGCTTATGTAATGACTTTTTATATAATAATAAAACTATAAATCGAGCTCAATAAAATTTTAATTATGGCTCATATTTACAACTTTTTAAGCTTTATTTTAAATTGTGGTGAGCTATAAAACAATAAAAAATAACATTGAGCTCATTAATGTTTTATTTAAAGCTAATATTGTTAATTTTTTGAGCTATATTTACACCTTAAATGAGCTACAAAATAAATTTGTATAATTATGTTAGATTTTAAAAGTAAAAAAATACTTGAATTTGTAAAATTGAATCCTTCAATTTCATCTAAAGAAATTTTTGATGGATTAGATATTGAAATAGGGTATGCCACTGTAAAACGGATTTTATCAAAATTAATAGAAGAAAATCTTATTTCAATAACTGGAAAAGGTAAAGGAAGAAAATACTTAGTTAGTTCAGCCTATAATTTATTTTACCCCATTAATTTAAATAGTTATTTTGAAAAAGAAATAGATGAGCGAAAAATATTAGATAGTTTCAATTTTAACTTAATAAAAAACACATTAAATAAAGTTAACATTTTTACTACGGAAGAATTAAAAACACTTCAAGGACTTCAAAAAAAATATAAAGAAAATATTTCAAATTTATCAAAGATTGAATACAATAATGAACTTGAACGATTAGCAATTGACCTTAGTTGGAAATCTTCTCAAATTGAAGGAAACACTTATTCTCTTTTAGAAACTGAACGTTTATTAAGGGAAAAAGAAACTGCATCTGGAAAATCAAAAGATGATGCAATAATGCTTCTAAATCATAAAAAAGCACTAGATTTTATTATTAATGATAAAAACTATATAATTTCTTTAATGACATCAAGGATTGAAGATATTCATAGTTTATTAATAAAAGACCTTGGAATAGAGCGTAATATTAGAAAACGAAGAGTTGGTATTTCTGGAACAAATTACAAACCTTTAGATAATGAATATCAAATCAAAGAAGCACTAGCGGACATGTGTAATTTAGTAAACGATAAAGAAAACGTATTTGAAAAAGCATTACTTACGCTTGTTTTACTTTCATATATACAAGCATTTGGTGATGGAAATAAAAGAACTGCGAGAATAATTAGCAATGCCATACTTATAAATAATAATTACTGCCCAATTTCATTTAGAACAATTGACTCTATCGAATATAAAAAAGCAATGTTATTATTTTATGAGCAAAATAACATTACTGCGTTCAAAACTATTTTTATAAATCAGTTTGAATTTGCAGTTAACACTTATTTCTAATCAATTATAGAATTTTTTTTGCTTTCATAACCTTTTTTACTTTTACAACTGTAGTTGTTGAACATTGAGCTATTTCTGAAATATCTCTAATCGACAATCCTTTTTTTAGTTTCAAAACTATAATTGAATGGCGCTCAAGTAATTTATCATCTGTTTGAATAGAACCATATTTTCTGCCTTTAAATTTACCTTTGGCTTTTGCAATTTTTATCCCTTCTGAAGTCCTTTCCTTTATCCTATTCCTCTCCATTTCAGCAATGGACCCCATAACAGAAATCACAATTTTTGCAATTGGATTTTCTTTTCCATCAATTAAAGTTTCAAACCCTTCTTTTATGGATTTTAAATTTATCCCATTTTGAGTAAACATTTCAATAGTACTTAAAACATTTATCAGGTTTCTTCCAAGTCTATCGATGGAATCTACAACCAATGTACAATCTTTAGTATTAGATGTTATTGCATCATAAAGCTTAATAGCCTCTGGCCGTTCTAAGAAAGGGACATTACCTTGAACTTTATCTATGAATAAATTGGAAGGATTGAAATTAGTGAAATTTTTAAAATTCTCAATTTGACGTTGAGAACTTTGAGATATAGTTGAAATTCTCGAATAGAAATAATACATATAAATCTTATTTTTAACAAAGATAATGTTTTACTTTTAGACTATCAATTATTTTAACATAAATCCTGGTCTAAACCCTTTAAATAAATATTATGTTTTACTTTTAAACCAAAGTCTAAAAACACAACGCTATTAGATATTGAATAATTAAAAATTGCTTAATCTTTCTAATTTCTAGCAAATTCAACCAAAGGTTCAATATTTCCTTTATCTCCTTCTCTTATGACCATTATATATCTTTTTCGTATTTCATTACCCCTTACCATATTTGAATGATTCCAAGTAAATATTAATAAATTAACAGTTTCTTTTTTTAGTGTTTCACCAATGGTGTATTTATACTCTTTAGTGAAATTTCTGGTAAACATATATGTTTCTAACAACAAATTATAACATGCCTTATAAACTGGCAACTCACTATATAATCCCATTTTTTAAAATTTTTATGGGGCTTTGCCCCATACCAAAAATAGCCAAATTGGCAAATAGCCTAATCCCTGACACAACGCACACAAAAGCCACTTCTCTTATTGGTGAGGTTACGGTACACATCACTAATGTAATAGTCGAGGTTCCTGAGCCAAGCGCGGCTTGTATCGAACTCAGAAGCACTCCACCAGAAGCCGTTGGCACCAATGAGGCCGAAATTACCATAGTCGTTGGTACGGCAGCCACCCGGAAGCGCTGTAAAACCACTACTATTGGTCGCTCCTGTATTTGGGCTATTCCAATGAGCTGTTCCTATTTCTTTTAATTTACCGCCTTCATCTGTACCTCTCCAACCAATATCATTTGCTTCAGTAGTGCTCATACCTAAATACATTTCTAATGTTTTCCACTCTGTATCTGTAGGTACGTGCCAATTTTGTGGGCATAGTTTACGGCTGTCATTTACCGCATACCAATTATATAACCTACCGTAAGTGGCAACGTTGTTTGCATCATTGTTATAATTAGCGTATGCACCAGTACTTAAATTAGTCCAACTAGTATTATCTGTCACATTTGGTATGGCATCTCCGTTTTGGTATTTGGTGGTTTTTAAATTCTCTGCCATCCAAGTTTGTGTGCCAATTTGTATAGTTTTATAGGTATTCCCATCATTGTCTGTTACACTACCATAAGTTAGATTGGGGTTGAAAAGAATGTTTCCACTGTTTGTACTGCCACCTTCTACCCTAAACAATGCTTGTTGTGACCAATCCCATCCATCTGAGACTAAATACCCTCCTAATTCAGCAATATTTCCTTGAGCATTTACTGTATAATAATAATCACCTATATCCGTTGGAGTATAGGTAAAAGAAAATTCTGTTATACCTCCTAAACTACCTAAAGATTGGCTAGTGCTAGTTTGGTCATAATTATAACTACTTACTTTATCAATATCTAAAATTAAACGAGTTTTACCTTGTACCGATGAACCATCATTTTTCACCTTCACTACAAAAGTGAGCTCTGTATTTGTTGCTACTGACGTTCCTGAAACATCAACACCATCGGCATATACTGTAACTCCCTCAGATATATATGGCATGTATCTTATAAATGTTTCTTCTACTGTTTGGTCAGTTAAAACTGTTATAATTTTTTTACCCCAATATTCCTCACCGTGTGGCGTTGATAAATTGGCATTGTGATAAAAACGTGCTTCGTACTCACCCGTTGTTATATTAGTAAACTGTGCTATACCATTGCTGTTGGTAGTTGTAACACTTTGTAAAGTGTTATTTTTATAAAGCTGTACCTCACCGTTTGTACCAGGGTAGGTTTGAGAAGTGCCATCAGCATTTTGCATGGTTAGGTTTATGTTACCTATACTTGCTAGGGTAGAAAATGTTAGTTCACTGCCATAAGCAGTACCATTGCTATTTATAGCATAGGCTTTTATATAATAAGGTGTATTTGCTATTAATCCTGTTAAACTAGCAGAGTAAATACCTATACCAGTACCTATTGGAAATTTTGTACCTGTGGTTTCCGCATTGGCAGATGTACTCCAATACACACCTGTTTCAGTTACACTAGTTCCTCCGTCACTTGTTACATTACCACCAACTGTTGCAGAATTTATTGTACTATTGGTTGGTGTTGTGGTTGTAACTGTTGCTTTGGTGGTTTGTACAGCAACACTAAAATGCCAAGTAGGGCTTTGGGTTGTATTGCCATTGCCATCATTTGCAATTATATACCAATCATACGTTTGCCCTTGTGTTAAATTGGGAACGTTATATGTATTTGTTGTTTGCCCTTCACTTTTTAAAGTTAGTGTTGTGCCTGATGTTCCAAAATACACATCGTAGGTTAATATATCATTTTCAGGGTCTGTACATTCCCAAAATAAGGTTTCAGAAGTTGTGTCTATGTTATCGCCATCATTTGGATATTCAGAGCTATTAAAACTTGGAGCAAAATTATCAGCTTTTTTTATTTCAAATTTACTACTTGTATCCATTTTGCTAGGATACGTATTCGAAATAATTTTCACTGAATACTGGTCACTTGCTTTAATATTTTCTTGTACACTATAGCCTAAATAACTTCCATCATTTTCTGTTTGTGATGTTAGTGTATGTTTGTTACTCCCCTCATATAATTCTATGGTTACATTGCCCCCTAAGTTACCTGTATCCCATGTGATTTCGACATTTTGGTCTCCTTCTTGCCAAATAGTGCTTGAATTAGGCTTTATTACTGTAATATTTCCATCTCTTATCTCAACTGCTCTGATAGCTGTTTTAGTATCATCTTTACTATCAGTCGCTATTACTTTTATTTCGACATTACCTATATTCGAATTTGAAGAATCCCAATCATAAGTATAGGTACTTTGAGTTGTTGTGTAAGTTTTTTTAAGAACATTGTCTATATAGATTTTAACACTTTTCAATCCTCCATCATTATCATCAGCCGTTGCTTTGATTGTAACTAGCTCTCCCTTTTGAAAACTTGAATTTGCTACTGGCTCTGTAATTTGAACTGTTGGAGGCACATTTAATGTTTCAAAATGAATTATTTCATCTGCCACTGTAAGACCAACACTGTTTTTGGCATAAGCCCTGTAATGGTAATTATAATTAGATTCTAAATCAGGTATTGCATAAAATCCGCTAGAACTAGCTTCTACTATTAAATCATTTTCCGTTGGATTTGAATGTGTAGCTACATAAAATCCTTTTTCTGTAATATTTGCACCTCCATCAGAAATAATATTCCCGTTTAACCTTGCAGAAAATTGCTGTATATTACTTGCTTGCAAAGTTTCAACTTGCGGAGCTTTTGGGTCAAAATCATCATGGATGAAATTTTTAGGATTACTATCATTTGAAAAAGTAGCCATCTCACCAATCTTCATTCTTTTAGAATAATTCCAAAACTCATAAGTTGGTGAAAAAATATCAGTTGGAGTTGAATGCTCGATAAATGCATTACTAAAACGCCAATCAACATTTACATAGAGGTTATGAGAAGTATCAGGTTGGTAATTATCAAACCAAATTACTATTGGGTCTGCTCCAAACCAATAACCTGTAGTATTTTTATTTGTTAGGTCAATATCACCTATTATCAAATCTCTACTCGAATATTTCTGATTGCCATCAACGTAAACATAAATTCTTGATTCATATTCGTAAAACTGAAGTTTAACTGTCTGTTTAACCGAAGTAGCTGTTCTCAATTCAAGTTCGAATTCTGAAGATTTATAATTATGAGAACCATAATTCACATTCATACATTCTAAAATATTACTATGACTGGAATGATTCTTTACTGTTGGTATATACTCAAATCCTTCTCCGAACCCCTGACCTTTATCTTGTTCGCCAAATAATTGAAGTCGTACACCTACTTTATTATCATATTTCACCATCTCAACATTTAGCCTAATACGTTTCTCATAAGCAGAATAATATGAAAAATGCTCTATAAATGCTGTTATAGTTTTATTTTCAATATCAATTTTTTTTCTAACCTTAAAATCAATTGTTTCAGGGTCAGGAATGTAATTAATCACAACTAGTTTTGTAGTATCCTGAATGCTACTATCGTATGGAAAAGTAACTTCAATTGGTTTTGAAAACGTCAATCCTTCAGGTTCAAATTTTATCAGTTGAACCAACTCATCTGGAGAAAATTTTACATCTTCTTCAGCCAATAATATTTTAATATTTTCTATAGTTTCTAATGCCCCTTCAGGGATTTCTATTTTAATCCCATTTAAAGGAGAGCTCTCATCTTCTATCGTCACAGTTCCTCCCAAAGCACCAATTTCTCCTTCTCCATTCATATATATAGGAGGGACTTCTTCAAAAACAGCTGTTACAACTTTATTTGAATTAAAGGTTATTGTTACTGGATTCTCTGTTCCAGAAGCTCCTCCTGACCAATTTTTAAACACAAAATTGGTTGATGCTGTTGCTGTTAACGTAACAGTTTCTCCTTTTTTATAAGTACCAGAAGCTGGAGAAATTGTACCACCATTTGAAGGACTAGAAGTTGATGTTAAAGTGTAAGTAATAACAGGTATTGGTTCTGGTGTTGGGTCGTCCTTGGAACAGGTTATGAAGATTAATAAAACCGTTAAGAAATAAACTGAAAAGAAAAATGTTTTTTTCATACTAAAAAAATTGAAAAGTTATTATTCAATGAAACCAAATAGCACCACTTGAATCGTTGCATCAAATGGTGCATCATGTCTCAAGCAATTATCCTATTTTTTATAAAACCATCGTCAATAGATAATTGTTATAAATTTAAGAGGAACAAAACAAGAATGAAATACTCAAATATGAGTATTGTCTTACTGTAAATTAAGGGTGTTGGTTTGCTAAATAAGGTCAATTTTAACAGCATACTTTATCAACTCAGCTGCATTTTTACAATTAGTTTTTTCAAGAATATTTCGTCTGTAGGTATCCACTGTATTGTGGCTAATATGTAGGGTTTTACCAATCTCCTTACTGTTTAAGCCATCTGAAATAAGGTTAATAATTTCAATTTCTCTTTTAGTTAATGAAAAATGTTCTTTTGCTTTAAAACGCTCAATAGCTTTTTTTAATGCTTTAATACTTACGGGTTTTAATAAATAATCAAAAGCCTTTGCCCTAACAGCTTCAATTGCATAATGGTCATGAGAAGTAATAAAGATTATTTTTGTACGAAGTGAACTTCTATTTATTTCCTCTGCTATTTCTAAACCTGTTTTCTCTGGCATTTCAACATCTAAAAACACCAAATCTAGATTATAAGCTTTGATATATTCAATTGCTTGAAGGGAATCGTTAAACTGATTCAATATATTAATTTCAGGAAAATGTTTTAGTAAAATTTTTATACGATTTAAAGCTCTAAGCTCATCATCTACTAAAACAACATTTATTTTAATTTCTTTCATCTGAAATAAATTTGATGTTCTTGATATTTGTTACTAAAATAGTACTAAAAAAATTAAAATAACATACTCAAATTTAAGTATGTATTTACTCAATAACTAGTACTAATATATTATTTTGAAATTAGAATTTCTATCTTCACACCATCGTTTAGACCCAGTTTGGTTTTAACTTCGATTAATTTATAAGTAATTTTTTTACGATATAATTTAAAGTATAAATCATATATTTTTTCCATAATTAAGATTCCATTACCAGTAGAATTTTTTTTATACTTTTTAGCACCTTCTATTCCTCCTCCATTGTTTTCTATAGTTAATTTTAGTCTTTTATCCGATTCAATAGCATCTATTTTAAGCACCCCTCCATTATTGATTTTTGATAGCCCATGTTTAATCGCATTTTCAACATAACAATACAACACATGCTTTGGTACTATATTTTCTACATTTACTCTTTTATCTATACTAAATTTATAAGAAAAACTATTGTTAAATCTAATTTGTTGTAATTGAATGAAATTTTCAACATAATCTAATTCTTCTTTTAAAGTATGTGAAATTTTATCAGAACCTTTTAATGTTTTGCGCATTAAATCAGAAAATTTACAAATGAAATCATCAGCTGCCAATTTATCATCTGTTAACATCATTTCACTCATAGTATTGATGGCATTGAAAACAAAATGTGGGTCTACTTGATTTTTAATAGTCTTGATTTGCAATTGAGCTATTTCATTTTCAATCGCTTGTTTATTCTTATTTCTTATTTCTTGCCCCTTAAGAATTAGCCTTGACAAACCTAAAATAACTAGGTATATACCTATGTATAGAAAATATTTAAAATAATAAAGAGGGTTTTTACTATAATTATACACAAAATATTCATTTCCTTTTTGGAAATAAAGTTCGGTTCCTACCAAATTTTGCTTCTTAATACCATACCTAAAAAACTCATCATAATTCAAAGGGATATCAAAATTTACAGGGTCAGTGAAATTATTTTGGTAAATAGAAAAAGATTTATAGTTTTTTGAAATATTTATCCATTCATTTATACCATCTCCTTCAAAATCTATTTCAAACAATGCCCAAGTATGATTCAATTTTAATTGATTAATTCGTTTGAAATTAGAATTTAAAATACGAACTTCACCATTATCCCTGTTAAAAAGTACTATCTTATTTTTAACGATTTCAGGAAACATTAAATAATATCCAGAAGGTAAAATAATTTCATTTAGGAGCTCCCCTTTTTTTGTGTAAACATTTATTTTGTCAGGAAATTCTTTATCTCTTCTAGAATTAGCAAGGCAAACAATGAAGTCTTTTCCATTTGAATCATAGTAAAAAGAATTTAGGGTGAAATATGGATTTTCAAACTCAATTGGCTCAAAAAGAAAGTTTAAATTATCATCTAGTACTGTTAGCCAAGAACTACAATCTGAACGTTTTGTATAAGTTGTATCAATTTTATTACACGCAGCATTGGATTTAGTAATTATGAAACTTGTTTCTTCCTTATCTAGGTTCACAATGTTATAAATACTATTGTAATTTGTTAAATGAGCTGATTTTATTATTTTATTCTGTTGGAGGTTTAGTTTGTATATATTTCTGGGATAACTTGAAAAACCAGAGTTTATATTAAAATAAATATTTTGTTCGGTATGATTTTTATTTTCAACTAAATTAAAATTTCCAATTCTAGTTTCAAAGACTCCGCCATATTCAGCCATTACATCAATAAAAATATTTTTTTTATCAATACCTCCTTCCAATAAAGGTTCAATAATATTTAAAAATAAAGAGTCCTTTTTTTTTGTTACAGTATAAATTTCTTTATAACCATTATTATTTGCATCCAAAAAAAATAAATCTCCAATATCTTTAGGGAATTTAAAAAGATAATTCCATTGCCCTAATAATTCCTTATTATCATTATGTACTTCAAAACTAGCATTACCAGCATCATTGATGTATCCATAAATTTTTTCATCTGTATTGTCATTGTTCAAATCTTGAAAATATACTCTTGCACTTTGCCGTGATAATATATCTTGTTCCTTTAATTCAATTAAATATTTTGAAAAAACATTAGGCAACAAAAAAATAATAACTAGCGAAATGATAAAGGAAATAAAATATTGATTAAAAAGTATAGAAGAAATTCTCTTTTTCATTAAGAATTAAAATTTAATTTTTTTGTAAGTTAAAAGACTTAATTTTATAAATATAATAAATATTTTATTCTAAAAAAATAACTATACAATAATCATCACCTCAAGTTTTCATTATAGGTAAACATTACCTCAATAAAAAGCAGTATTGAAAATTTTTATAAAAATTCATCAAAAATTTAGACACATCTAAAATAAAATATTATGGTAAAAGTTCTAAGTATAAGGGTAGTGCATCATCTGTTATTAAATTTTTAATTGAATCAGCATCTAGAAGATAATTCTTTCTTCTAGAAATTTCCTATATATTTCCTATGCAAAGTTCATTAAAATCAAATAAGCATAGTTCAGTTACCCTATGAGTTACCCCCAAAATAAGGAATAGCTGTAAGCCTAATGTTTATAGCATATACAAGGCGAGGTTTCGGAAACCTCATTCTCCACAAAGAAAAGCCTTGCATTTTATGTGAGGCTTCTTTTTTATACACAAAAACTAAGATTATTTACTAACTTCGCAGCTAGAAACATTTACTTGTGGGACAAACCAACGAAAAT
>Ga0256834_1002393_pt1 | contig 11867 bp, 13 predicted proteins | sample 4281140metaG_FD_190536 | JGI IMG/M metagenome (GOLD analysis project Ga0256834, IMG submission 190536) | Hydrothermal vent microbial communities from East Pacific Rise, Pacific Ocean - 4281-140 | ecosystem: Environmental > Aquatic > Marine > Hydrothermal vents | place: Pacific Ocean: East... | reverse complement strand
GATCAACATTCTGAACCCCAGCTGACATCGCCCGCCACAAGGTAATAAAATGTCACGTACGTTTGGCTTTTCTGTCACGACATAGCGGTCATTCATGCAAATTGCAGCGAATTGCAGGTTAGAGCCCATTGCGACAGATGCTGCGAGGCGACTGAAGGTCGGCTCTGCGCAAGGTCAGCGAGGTAGATCGTTAAATGGGCAGACATCATCCTCGAATGGTACATGCCGTCGTCGGAATGGCGTGCCATTGATGCATTCCGGTTTGCTGATCCGATCCATACGGAAATGTCGAAAACCTTGGCGTGCAGGATCCCAAGCCACCAAATACCACAATGGTGACAGGATGAGCATGGCTTGTGGTTCGGCCCCTTTTGCGTCGCGGTATTGGAACCGCAAGTGGAACTTCTGTAGAAATGCCGTCTCAAAGGCAGGCAGCAGTGCGGGATCAATCGGCCCAATATCTGATATGTCTTGGCGCGGTGACAGCTGACCGATATGCAGACAGTCAAGGAACCGGCGCAGATCGCGCCAACTGGTCTGCGCCCCCGATGACATTGCTTGGTTTATTGTCCTATCACATGATGACATGCCGAGTTTTGAGATGGGAATTTTAAATAAGGATCATGAAACTATCCCAGCAGAGCAGTTTTCCAATCCAGCCGGGACCATTCTCACGTTTGTCGTAGACGAAATAGAGGACGTACTAGCAAGGGCGGTTTCGATGCAGGCTGAGATAATTCAAGATCCGATAGACTTGCCTTACGGCCAGCGACGCCTAATGTTACGCGACCCCGCTGGCTACGTAGTCGATATCAGTTCGCCAATTCGATAGCGTTCACCAGAGCGACCATGTGAACAGTCGATGCGAAGGTCCGTCCCGTCTACTTTGCAGCCATTCAAGAAATGTGTGGTAATGCCCAGTTTGAGCCCAAAGCTACTAAATTTAAGCACCGCAACGGAAGTCCGGTTTGGCGAAACGCTTGATCGGATTTTGAGTATCATTGTTGAGCAATTACTTTGTCATAGATTGTTGATCGTTGTATATTTTACCCATGTTTATTCGATTGGAAAATCTTGGAGATGAACAAGCGCTACATAGGTTGACCACTGTGGCTTTTGAACCGATGAGCTTTAGCGATGGGTGTGAGCCAGAGGCATTGGATACCCTGCGTCGGGATGGCGATTTAGTCCTTTCTTTGGTTGCGCTTAAGGGCGATGAAATCGTCGGGCACATTGCGTTTTCACCGGCCATGATTGGGGCTGATAGGAAAGGCTGGATTGGTATTGGGCCGGTTTCCGTGCTGCCAAAGTATCAACGAACGGGTATAGGCTCGGCGCTCATGAATGAAGGCTTGAGCAGGATAAAGAATGAGGGTGCAAAGGGATGCGTTCTGACGGGCAATCCGGCATTTTACGGGCGTTTTGGTTTCAACAGTGATCGCGCAGTGACTTTTCAAGACGTGCCGACAAAAAGCGTCCTGTGGTTAACTTTTGAAGGTAACCCACCAAAAGGAGAAGTTACGTTTAGTGCCGGGCTTCAAGAGTGTTGACTATTTGTTTTAAATAAACTGATCTTTGCCAGCTAGGAAAAAAGCCAACTAATATTGTTTCACAGTATTCCCATCAATAGCTATCCAGCAAGTTGGCGCATTAGTGCTTCGATAGGGCCACGTTTGAACGACCGTGACCAAAAGAATGCATAGAATGACGCCATCAAACAAAACAGAAAAGATGCCACAAGAGCCATTTCTATAGTTTGACCACCAAGAAAACCCAAAGCTTCCAATGTTCCCATGCCAACTAGAATATGAGCGATATACAAGGTCAAAGTTTGGCGCCCCGCTGGGGCAATTATGGCTGTGATGCCAACTTCGTCAAAAAAATCCGAAAATCGCAAACACAGTCCAACAACAATTGAGGCAATCCCAATCCCGGCCATTGAATAGAGTGGCATTGGTGGAAGCGGTTCAGTCGTTGCCAGCTCCGCCAGCTCTTTATCAATTAACAAGAATCTGGGCTCGATAACGGCACTGATGCCTTCCGCAATAAAAACCAAAAGCAAGCCGAATAGGATCAATCGACGCTGAATGGTTTTATTATCGAGAGGTAACCTGCTTATAATTACACCATAGATCAGGAACCCAAGCCAAGGGATCACGGGGTGCCACCCATTAAAAAACAAATTCCGAACGAAACCGCTCGGGGTCCAGAAATCTTGATAGATAAAGCCTTCCCACTGCCATCCGGCATCGTAATCAAGGGTCAGGATCATAACGATGAATACAAGATTTAACGCCAAGATGGTTGATATCAAAGCCTTTGTTCGGAATGGCAAAAGCATGACCCCAAAGAAAAAATAGAATGCATAATAATGTAAGATATCAGCATCGAAAACCAGCATATTCAATAGCCCAACTACTAACAGGAATAGTGCCCGCTTTATGGTTACGGTGACGGTCTGACTTAGCCCGCGGGCTGCCGCCAAACCCAGCCCTATTCCGGCCAGAACTACAAAAGTTGCTGCCGCCCGCCCTTCAAGTGCAGCCGGGATTACATCAAAGATACTCCCTCCGACTTCGTCCACCATTACAATCTTGAAATTCACAATTACCATACCTGCAAAGGCAATGAAGCGAGCTATATCCAGGCCATTGAGGCGTTGTTTGGCGGATTGTGTAGTAGCAGTTTCAGTCATTTGATCCATACCTTAATGCTGTGGTGAAATCGATCCTTTGGCTCTTGTCCTTACAGTGCTGAACAAGAGCATTCCGACGTTTAGCCGAGGCTTTCTGCTTGGCTCCTTTTTTGCGATGCGCGTGATTGGTGTGCTTGCATGTAGGAGTGTCGAAACGTTAGGCGGGTTGAGGTGTTTGCGATAAACAGAGTGCAAATGTTATCAAATTCTTAACACCATTTCCGTTGATGAAGAGAAGCCGAAGAGATGTTTGAAAGGCCCGAGTTCTTCGGTTTCGACTTCATCAAATCCAAATCGTTCATAAAGCGCCCTTGCGCGAGGGTTGCTGTCGATTACATCGAGCCGGATCCATTTATATCCGTTGCGCCTTGCGTGGTTGACAACGGCTTTTAGCAGCTTCGTTCCGATGCCAGCGCCTCGCTGATCCGCCGCAACAGCAATGCCATCCATCAGCAGAACCCCGGATTCCACCCTACGCTGCAACAAGGAGAGTGCCAAAGCGCGCCAGAAGGCCGATAGAAAACCAAAACTGGCAACCAAATCAGAGAACCCTTCTTCAATCATCGCACCTTGTGCCGTTTTAAAACCGACCAGCCCTGCTAGTTCGTCGGCTCCTCCGGTTCTACATATTGCGCATATTGAAAATTCGGGGTTCAGAACGCTAGCGATATAGGGAATACCCTTTTTCTTTCCTCCCAATAACCATCCAATCTTTTCCTCAAAAGCATCAAAGTATATTTCGGCGGCGCGATAGCAATATGCCTCGGGAATACCATGCAGGATTTCAACATGTTTATTGGGGGGGAACTTACCAGTATTAGCCATCCAAAGATCTTTCATTGGTATATCTGTTCAACCAGTTCTGTAGAGTGGGAAAGTAATCGTCGGGGAACATTCTTTCTCCGTAAAACCATATTTTGAACAACAGTCCCCACGCGCCAAATCCTTGATGATTAGGCTGGACTTTAACTGATAGCATCAGGCCGTGATCTGCTTTTTGAAATGTAACGATTTCAAATGGCTCGGACGTTGATTTGGCCAGTTCTTCTATATAGGTTTTTGCAGTGTTAACTGGATCGACATAGGCATCATGACCGCCAAAAATACCCAAGAATGGTATCGTGATGTCACGTAAGTCTTTGCGGACATCCGACTGCCAGTTACGCTGCACAAATCCCCAATATGCTTGGCTCATGGGGGCTTCTTCCCCTTCGGGGGCATCAGTCATAAGTTGCGTATATCTCTGATAGGATACCCCCGACATAATGGCTTCATCGATACGAGCGCTGAATTCAGTTACCGTGGCTATCTCGGCGTCTGAATACCCTTCTGATTGTAGCCGGATACTACCCGAATATCGGGATTGCTCCATCCAATTGCCGGCACCGGAAACGGAAATGATAAAGGCAAGGTCATCACGCATCTTTGCGGTTTTGGGCATGACCCAGCCAGCCTGACTAAATCCGATCAACCCGATCGGGGTTTCGCGCAACCCCGGAAAAGATCGCAGGTAATCCACGGCGGCTGAAACTTCGGCGGCACGCTCTTGCATGGTTTGTTTCATCCAATCACCGCTTGATCCGCCAACCCCTGGTTTATCCCATGACAAGCTGCACCAACCCTGTTGTGCAAACTTCTTCCAGTAAGTCTCATAATACCCAAAATTATCTCTAGGCGTATCACCGGAGCCGTGGACGAACACAATACAAGGCGGGGATTCGTCCATATTTTCAGATGTGATCAGCACTCCCTCCAGAGTATTTTCGCCTTGCGCAAAGCTAATTTCACGACGTATCAGCTCATCCTTTTCTGAAAAGAAGAGAGAGAAAAGGAAAAGATCTGCTGAAACTCCAAATGCGATCAGCCCCAGTATCCAGTACCTCTTCTTTCTTTTCGGTTTTGTGAAATTCAGCCCGTTCTGACTTGGCCGGCCACCATCACGGCCACTCATAGTAGATCACGCAAATCCTGAACGGATTTCCTTTCGGCTAGACGTATAATATCGTTTATTTTCCTAATTATGAATGTATCGTCTTGTTCTACTTTCCCAACTTTGCCGTCATAAACAAAACGGATAATTACTGAGGCCTGTATTTCGACTACACTGCCCTTGGTTCTGCTTGAAATGATTTTGGTTTCGCGCGCAGTTTCCCGGTAGCCCTTACTGTATTGCGCCAGTTCTGCGTCGGTTGCTTTCATCAATTCAACCCATTGGGAGGGGGTTAGTGTTGCTTTTTCTTCGGGGTATTTCGAGCCAAAGCTCCAAACAATTGAAATTTTTGCTTTCGTGCTAAATAGTGCGGCAGCCTTTGGATAGCTTTGGGCTTTTTCCAAAGCGTAAAACTGGATAACCAATGCCTTGGCCTCTTTTTCAAACGCAGGTGCCGGTTGAGCCAGAAAACCAAGAACAACGGTAAATACCGTCAGTAGTATTTGTTGGTACCTTGATTGAGTAATATTCATATCATGCTCCATTCAATATGGGATTGCTGTGACCACCTTGCGGGCGGTGTCACGTTGGAAATACTGTTGAAAATCAGATAAGATCATCAACAGAATTGGGATTAGGATTAGGGTGATGGCCGTTGCGAAAATTTCACCATAGGCCAGTGAAATAGCTGCAGGAATTAGATATTGGGCCTGTTCCGAAGTCTCGCTCAACAGGGGAAGCAAGCCAGCAACTGTTGTGGCGGTTGTTAGGAAAACTGCCTGAAATCTACCGACTCCGCAGTCTGATATCGCGTCTTCAATACCCATACCGCTTTCGCGATTTTGGTTGAAACGCGTTACCATAACCAACGAGTCGTTAACCACCACACCAGTCAAGGCCAACATGCCGAAGAATGAAAGCAGGCTAAGGGGAACATCTGCAATCAAGTGCCCCATTGCGGCCCCTACAAAGCCGAAGGGTACTACCGACAAGATTACAAGCGGCTGCACATATGATTTGAGCGGTATTGCCATGAGAACATAAATGACCAATGCGGTAATAATCAGTGCACGTATCAGTCCGCCTTTGATCTCCCCGGCTTCTTGCAGCTCTCCACCGGCCTTGATTTCAACTGATGGATATTTCTGACGCAACTCAGGTAGCTTGGATTCGGTGAAGCTTTGGAAAACCTCTGTAGGAGAAACCAGCGCTCGATCAATCGCAGCTGATACCAAACTTGAGCGCTTGCCATTCCGCCGGGAAATTGTGCCCGCAATGTAGCGGGATTCAACATCGGCGATAGACAGCAGAGGGAACCAAGCGCCAGTGTCGCTTTTTAGGCGCATCTGAAACAACTCGGATATTGTATCGCTGTCTTCTTTGGTGCTTTGTACAATCACCCTTACTTCCTGATTGTCGCGCCGCAGTCTTTGGGCTTCGGTTCCGCCGAACAAATGCCCGATCTGAGTGGCCAGTGTTTCAGTGGTGAAGCCTAGACGACGGGCTTGGGGTTTCAGTTTCAAAGCCAGCTCCGGGACGCCTGTCTTAAGAGAATCCCTGATGTTTGAGACTCCCTTTATTGTTTCAAGATAACCCTGCACCTCGGCACTTGCTGCAATCAGTTGATCATTGTTTTTGCTGAAAAGGCGCACCTGAAATCCACTTGCGACCTCCTCAGATCCAGAAAAAGTTAGCTCTTCCACCGCTTCCAGTTGGCCAACCCTTTCCCGCCATGCGTTCAGTACATCCGCGATAGTCAGATTCTGTCGAGCATCCGGTGGCGTTAGTTCAGCGTATATTTCGGCCGAAGTATCCGAGAGGGATGCTATAAAGAAATGGGTGATGGGAGGGGTATCCAGCTCGAGATCATTTTGGAGTTCGAGGTTCAATTCTTGCCCTATCTGTTCGATCAGAGTGATATTTCCTCGCGTCAAATCTCTTGGAGTGCGGGCATCCATTTTCATATTTATGGTAATGATTTGCCCAGGAATGTCGGGAAAAAACACCATGCGTAGTTTGCCCGATACCATTGTCCCAATTCCGAGGGTGGCCATGCCCAGAAATACCAACAGAACCGCATATCGCTGCGAGATGGCGAAAATCAAAATCGGTTTGTAAATGTGTTGTTTGACAAATCCCAGACCCGATTGTGCTACAAACTGTATCTTGCTCCAACCCTTCACGATCGGATTTCGGGTTGGCTTTCTCCCGATCGACACATGCGCCAGATGCGCGGGTAATATGAATTTGCTCTCTAACAGCGAAAAAAGAAGCGTTAGTATGACGATACCGGAAAAGCTTGCCATCACTTTGCCCAACGCATTGTCGATCAGCAGCATCGGAAAGAATGCTGCAATGGTTGTTAGGACCCCGAAAATTGTAGCGACGGCAACTTTTTCTAATCCACGCTCTGTGCCGGAAATAGGGTCTTTGGTTTTCTGACGTTCCTCAAAGATGCTTTCGCCGACAATGACGGCATCATCAACCAATATCCCCAAGGCGATTATTAAGCCAAAAGTGGTCACATCATTCAATGAGTAGTCCACCCAAGTGCTGCTTCCAACCAGAAGGGCTCCCGCTACCGAAATGGGAATGCCCATAGCCACCCAAAAGGCCAGCCGGACATTCAGGAAAACCGCGAGTAACAAGATTACCAACAGCAGCCCCTGGATTGCATTTGAGCCAAGCAGGTTTAACCTGTCGGAAACGTAATGACTGCTGTCGCCCCAGATTGCGATGTTCACATCCGGGGGAAGCTGGGCGCGGAAGACTTCTACAACTTCTTTGATTGACGCGGAAATGGTTAACAGGTTTTCGCGTTGCGCTACCAGCACCACCATTCCGACGGTGGGTGCGCCGTTAAATCTGGCAAAAATCCCTTCGTCGCCGAATCCGTCAGAGATGGTGGCAATATCCCCAAGCAGAAGGTTGCTTTGGTTGTCGTATTCTTTGAGTTGAATGGTGCGGTAGTCACGCCCAAACCGTGCAAGATCATCCGCGTGCAACACAATATTTCCGCTTGCGGTTTTCAGGGTCCCAGCCTGAAAGCGAAGCGAAGATTGCTGAATGCGGGCAACAATATCCGCAAGGGTTATATCATGCTGTTCCAGCAAATGCGGAGGGATTTCAATGCTGATCTCGGGCTTTCGCTGCCCCCACATATTCATTTTTGATACTTCGGGGCGCGCCAGCAGTTCTTCTTGCAGTCTGCGCGCAAGTCTTTGAAGCGTGCGCGGGTTAGTGTTGCCATATACTTGGATATAGAGCGCAGGAAGATTGAATTCATTCTGGGTAATGACGGGGCGTGTGGCTGTTGAAGGCAGCCCAGACACCCCGTCAATCCGAGTCCGCACATCATCCAAAAGGCGCTGCAAGGACTGAGAAGATGTTTTCTGAACAGCAACATATGAAAAACCGGCATCCGTGTAAGACTGGATGCTTTTGACGCCATCTAGCCCTTCTAAGGCCTTTTCAATTCGTTGCGTAATTTGACTGTCGACTTGGCTGGTTTGCCCATTGGGGAGGGTGGTGGAAATCTCGATCGTGTCGGGGGGGATTTTTGGGAAGCCTTCAATTCGGATTGAATAAAGTGTGAAAACCCCGCCCACAAGAACCAGCATCATAATCAGATTGGCTGCAACGGGATTGCGGATAAACCAGTTTGAAAGAGTTCTCATGGGCTATTCCTCTGCAACCAGAGGTGACACCATCATCCCCGGAATAAATGATGCAAGTGGGGTCAGGACCACCTTCCATGTGCCTATGGCATCTTGGGCAGGTGGGATCGGGATAATAATATCTTTATCCTGCCGGAAAACGGGTTCCGCCTGAATCCGGCGTAGGCGGTTCTCTTTATCTATATGCCAAACAAACCCATCGCGCGTGAGTGCCCCTTCACGAATCCGCAGGCTGTTTTCCACGGCCCGCCCGGGCAAATCTACTTTAACGAATTCGCCAGCCAAAACGCTGTTAGCTTCGTTACGCAGAACCTGTAGAAATATACGGTATTGGCGTGTCTTTGGGTCAAGAAATCCTCCGCCACGGCGTAGTTGGGCGCGCCCAATTTCTTGGCCTGTATCATTACGGATAGCAACCGTGCGCCCAGCCCAATCCGGGTCCAACAACTCCCAATCCTGCTCGCTGAGAGACAAATCAATATCAAGGGTTTCATCGTGAAGGATGGTAACCAGCGAGTCCCCTGGGGTAATGGACTGCCCGATGTTGATGAAGCGCTCGGTGATGTACCCAGAGAATGGTGCCCGCACATTTGTTGCGTTTAATGTGATCTTCGCTGAAGCAACTTTAGCCTGAGCCGCTAATATGGCCAAGTCCGCAACCCGCAAGTCGGGAAGGTGCAGAACCGTATCCGTTGGTATTTCTTCTGGATGCACCCTAAGCCACTGTGCGCGAGCAAGGGTAGTGCGGTTTCTTGCCTTGTCTCTTTCAAGTTGGGCTTGAGCCAACGCATGCTCAGCCATACGCAAATCTGCTGTATAGGCGCTATTTTCTATCTGGATCAAAGGCGTATTTAGAGCCACATGCTCTCCAGTCAGAGCTTCAGGAAACACCTCAACAATTTTTCCGCTGACATTTGCTTTTAGCGTCACCTGCCAGCGAGGCATAACCTCTGCAAACCTTGTAAGGACGCCTGTGATGGTTTTGGGGTGAACCAACTGATAACGCACAACTGGCAAAGGAGGTGGGCTGTCATCCGGTTGGATTTCAGCAATATCTTCGAGCGAGAGAACATATGTGATGCTTGCAAACAGAAAAAATATTGCCAAGAACAATAAGATGCGCCGCTTGCGATGACTTGGAGCTTTAAAGTGATGCGTGGATTGACTCATATTTTGTTACCTGACGTGATTGACGAATTAGGCTGCGGCGTAACCACAACCTTCAGCGCAAGAACAGGGAAGGGCAGCAGGGAGGTGGAATAGGTAAGATTGAGCATTCTCAACTCCGTTACATTAGTTGTAGTATTAAAAAACGAACGATCGCTCTCACTAATATATTGACGAAATGCTTTTCGTCAATATAAGTGGACAGATAATTTCCGAAACAAACACAAATGGGCATCAATAATGCGAACGGTAGACCACAAGCTGCACGAAAAGCGCCGACTGCAAATTCTTGATGCGGCACTAAAATGCTTTGTAAAACATGGGTTTCATCAAGCCAGCATGAAACAGATATGTGACGCAGCCAAAATGAGCCCCGGAAACCTTTACCGATACTTCAAAAGCAAAGACGAAATTATACTGGCGGCATCAGATTTCGAATCCGAATGGATTTTAAAGGCGATGCATAAGCTTAAATCCTCTAAAAACCTTAGCCGTGCGTTAACCAAGCTAATGGTTAGCATTATTAAATCAGAAAGCAGCCCGGATTCTTCTAAACTGCTGTTGGAGATATATGCAGAGTCCGCACGCAATCCGGTTCTTATGAAAAAATTCATTGAGAATGATCAGCGCGATAGAAAGGCATTGGCTGATCTGATCCTAATGGCACAAAAAGATGGTAGGGCATCCCCAATGATTGACCCAAATCAGATTGCTGAAGCCATTGTCGCACTCGTTGACGGTTTTACAACCCGTCCAGCACTTGATCCGGATTTCAAGCTTCGTAGAGCCGAAAAAACCATTCGCAATATTGTGGATAATTTACTTGCGCCGCCAATTTAGCCAATAATACCTCATTGCGTACACGCATTTGGAACAACGTCAACGCGGTGCCAAACATCCAGGTCACTCAAATGTTCTTTGCCAATGCTGGCTCTGGTTATCAGTGAAGCCCCCTCGAATACCCCCAGTCCTCCTCCTAATGCAATGGAAAGTGCCACATCAACTATTTCTCCAGTATCGGTTCCCATATAGACACGCGCTTTCAATTGTTCTTTGCCTGCCGGCGTCAGTATCAACTGGTAATTGGCTCCATTTGACGGGTCATAAAACCGCCCTTGGAAATGACGCTGGTTGGAAGCGTATTTCAGTTCTTGGATAATTTTCGCTCCGCAAAGTTTTCGCCCTGCTGATAAGAAATCTGAATTAAGCCAGTCGCGGCCTTTTGGGTTCCCTTTATAAGCGACTAACATTCCACATAATCCCTTGTTGTTGGATTTGTGCGCGCAGGCTGAAATTTGAATAAAAGTGGTTTTGTCGGGGAGCCTCCAAATGCCTTTTATCTGGTTAATCTCATTCGAGTTTTGTGGCAGTTCACTTGGCGAAGAACAGGCGCTAATCACAGCAATTCCGACAAAGAATGCTGCGTATGAAATTGACCTAATCGGCATTGATGGATACATTAATACTTCTTTCTTTACCGTTTTTCAGTATGAGCAATGTGAACATCGAAACATTTCATCTCGCAAGAATAACACTCTATTGGTTGGGCACCTCATAATGCGAGAATGAGGCTCTCATACACTGTATTGTTTTTCACATCAATAATAGAATGAACATTCGCTCTGATAATAGTATAATTTGACTTTAACCAGACATTAGCCGTTAATTTCTTTACTGGCTGTTATGCGGACAATTCGGCCTTCACCGGATGCGTGAGAAATACCGAAATTGGAAGTTGCGTCAGCCATTATGCCGTTTGTACGATTGTTCCGCCGTGCTCTTGGAAGAAGCCATCCATGGTGGCGAGAGCTTGATTGACCTAATCATCGAAGAAACCTACATCCCGGTTGGCGGAAAGTGGCGCTATTTGTGGCGGGCGGTGGTTCAACATGGAAAGCTGATCGTTTTCCGCCTAACCGCACGGAGGGATGCCAATGCAGCATGGGCATTCCTACGCCAGGCGATGGACAGGGCACGGCTTTTTCAACCTCTGGCCATGTTCACCGACAAGGCACAGAATTATCGAAAAGTTATTGCCGAAATCAACCGGTGCCGGGATCACGGGGATCAGATCCGCCACATCGACCGGAAGTATCTGAACAACCGGATCGAGGGGGATCATTCGGATATAAGGAGACTTCTCAATCCCATGTGTGGCTTTAAAACCCTGCAATCGGCCAAGGCCACACTCAAGGGCATCGAATCCATCCGCACCATCAAGAACAACCACATTCACCAACGTAACCCTGTTAGAAATGGGCGAGCGCCTCACAACCAATCCCGGTTGTTGGATAACAAATGGCTCAAATCCACTTTTAGAACCAAACCAAACTGTTCAAACAAAACGAACCAATTCTCAGACATCAACTGGAACAATGCGAGAGGGAACACTGGAGAA
>Ga0256834_1002392_pt1 | contig 11871 bp, 9 predicted proteins | sample 4281140metaG_FD_190536 | JGI IMG/M metagenome (GOLD analysis project Ga0256834, IMG submission 190536) | Hydrothermal vent microbial communities from East Pacific Rise, Pacific Ocean - 4281-140 | ecosystem: Environmental > Aquatic > Marine > Hydrothermal vents | place: Pacific Ocean: East Pacific... | reverse complement strand
TAAAGAGGGAGTTGACCGCCGATGGGCACCCTATTGCCTCTAATGTAATCCTGAAAAATATCACGCTGATCAATGGGCGACTAGTGAGTGGTGGTGGCTCAGCGATAAATGCTAAAACAGAGCATACGCTCGCCATATCAGAGCAGGGAGGCGAAGCCTCGGTTGATAACAAGCGTGAGCTAGCGCTCAATGTACAGCCCAACGGTCACTCAGCAGCACTGAGTGCAACGAAATACCGGGCGCAAATGCTACAAAATGCCAGCAATGGAAATGGTGCTCAGGTTGATGTTGATGTTGATGTTGATGATGAGAGATCGTCTCTAATGATGCTTGATACCGGGCAGGGAAGTAAATCACAGCAACATGATCGATTAATGTCCACGCTCTTCAACATGCGCCAGGAGTTAGCTGCCGAACGGCAGCCGGTTGATGTTCGCCAACGAACCTTATTAAGTGAACAATTGAATAGCGCTGACTTGGATAGCGATGCGCTCGATGGGCTTGTTTCGCTCTCAACACCTTCAACGGGCAACCAGGCAACGGTTACCACCGCCGTCAATTTACCTATTCAACACCCTCGCTGGGGAACAGCGGTATCTGAAAAAGTTGTCTGGATGATGAATGCGCAAATTAAAGAGGCAGCCATCAAATTAAATCCCGCAAACCTTGGCTCGATTGAAATAAAGTTATCACTGGTTGACGACCAGGCTAATGTGGCATTTAACGTGCTTACATCACAAGCCAAAGAGGCTTTGGAGAGCGCATTACCCCGGCTGAGGGAGATGTTGGCAGAGCAAGGGATTGCCTTGAATGATACCAATGTTTCAGATCAATCTGAGCATCAAGACGACACCCCACAATCGTTATTGGCAGACTTGCCCCATCAACAAGACGACTCTTCCGCTCATCACCATGATGATGCCGGACTTCAGAGTGTTATGACGGTTAATACTCAAACAGGTGTAGATATATATATATGAATGGAGCTAAAGCTATTTCCATTTAAAACGATAAGAGAGGAGGTGATTCGGAGCGAGTCACCACTCTCCGAAATAACCTGCCTAATGAGGGCTGATAAGTGAGTGAAACCGAAGCAATAACGGTCAATTGTGGCGATACGCTAGATATTTCGCGGGTAAGCGAATTTTATACCGAGCTTGAGATGGTCATCAATGAAAAAAAGGCCATTGAGTTTGATGCCAGCCAAATAGAGCGTATCGATATTGCAGGTTTGCAGCTGCTGCTCTCTTTTTATCAAAAAATAGAGAGTTCAGGTTTTAACTTTCGCTGGATAAATCCATCAGAACACCTGCTTCGTTCGGCAAACTTAGTGGGGCTGGATAAACCACTGGGACTTTCGGAACCTCTGAACAAATCATGATTATTTTATGCCAGCTGAAAAGCTGAGCTTTATGAGGAATTTAAAAAATGGCAAAGATACTCGCAGTTGATGATTCAGCCTCTATGCGCCAGATGGTTGCTTTTACCCTAAAGAGCGCTGGTCATGAAGTGGTTGAAGCTGTCGATGGAAAAAATGCGTTAGATATTGCAAAAAAGCAGTCTTTTAACTTGGTGATCACCGATGTCAATATGCCAAATATGGACGGTTTGACCCTGACAAAAGAGTTGCGAGGACTGACGAACTTTAAATTCACCCCCATTCTTATTTTGACCACAGAGGCGGGGGGCGACAAAAAAGTCCAGGGAAAGGCGGCAGGTGCAACGGGCTGGTTGGTTAAACCATTCAACCCAGAGCAGTTGCTCTCGACGATTAAACGCGTATTAGGTTGAAATAGCCATGAGTATTGATCTCTCTCAATTCAAACAGACCTTCATAGAAGAGAGCCTTGAAGGGCTCGATATTATGGAGTCCACACTGCTTAATCTCGATGTAGGTGAGGCAGACCTGGAGGCGATCAATACCATTTTTAGAGCCGCACACTCTATAAAAGGGGGCAGCGGCACCTTCGGCTTTAATGATATTGCATCGTTTACCCACGTACTGGAAACCCTATTGGATCAGACACGTGCCGGTGAACGGGATGTCACCACACCAGCTATCGAACTGCTATTGGCATCCGTCGACTGTTTGCGAGAGATGATCAATGCCCTTCAGGATGAGGGTGCCACCTATGACGAAGAGCAGGTAGCTTCTGTGCAAGAGAAGCTGGAGATCATGCTCAATGGTGATAAAGAGAGCAGCACAGAGAATACCGCAGAGGCGGGTTCAACAGCCACCGACGAAAATAGCCCGACAACCGCGAGTGGGTGGTTAATCAAATTTGCTCCACACCCAGATATGCTGCGCACCGGAAATGACCCAGTGTTGATGTTTCGTGAACTGGAAGGTTTAGGTTCGCTAGAGGTCTCTGTCGATACAGAAGCATTACCAAATTTTGAAAGCCTCCTTGCCGAAGACGCCTATTTAAGCTGGGAAGTTCGACTTACCGCCGATGTGGCAAAAGGTCAAATAGAGGAAATTTTCTCCTGGGTTGATGATGAATGTGAGTTGGAGATAACTGCTTTAATATCAGAAAGTACAGCGGCAGAAGAGGAGCATGTTGTTGAGCCGGAACCACAGGCAGTTAACACCGATGTCAAAACAACCCCAGAAAAAAAGGCAGCACCAGCCGCCACAAAAAAAGTAGCCAAAAAACGTTCAACCTCAACCGAGGCAACCTCAATTCGAGTTGGTACCGATAAGGTTGATGCACTGATCAATCTGGTTGGTGAGCTGGTGATTACTCAGTCAATGCTGAGCCAGTTGGGTGAAGAGTTCGACATGAGCAAAATTGAAAAATTGCGCAACGGCCTTGCCCAGCTTGAACGAAACACCCGTGAAATGCAGGAAAATGTACTGCGTATTCGTATGTTGCCGATCAGTTTCTCGTTTAACCGTTTCCCCCGGCTGGTGCATGACCTTACCCAGAAAATGGGCAAAAAAGTCGATCTAAAAATGTCAGGTGAGCAGACTGAACTTGATAAAACTGTGATGGAAAAAATAGGTGATCCGCTGGTGCATCTGGTGCGAAATGCCCTCGATCATGGCATAGAAAGTCCCGAAGAGCGCATTGCAGCGGGCAAAGACCCGGTGGGAACCCTGCTATTAAATGCCTACCACAAAGGTGGCAATATCATTATTGAAATTTCAGATGATGGTGCAGGTATCAACAAACAGCGGGTTCTTGAAAAAGCAGTGGAGAACGGCATCATCAACTCACCCGACGATATTTCAGATGATGCGCAGGTTTTTGATCTTATCTTCGCAGCAGGCTTCTCCACCGCCGATGTGGTCAGCGACGTCTCCGGCCGTGGTGTGGGAATGGATGTGGTAAAAAAGAATATCAAAGCACTGGGTGGTGGCATTGAAATCACCTCACAGGAAGGCAAGGGCAGTACCTTCAGTATTCGTCTGCCACTGACGCTGGCGATTCTTGATGGTCAGCTGGTGCGTGTTGGTGAAGAGGTTTATATCATCCCGCTCATCTCCATTGTTGAGTCACTGCAGATAGATAAAAAAGCAGTTAATCGCTTGGCTGGTAGGTCTGAAGTCTATCGTCTGCGTGATGACTACATCTCAATTATTCGGCTCTATAACCTGTTTGGTGCAAAACCCGACAGTGTTGATCTTGAAAAAGGGTTGCTGGTTGTGGTGGAGGGTGACGGTCAGAAAGTCGGCTTGTTTGTTGATGACCTGTTGGGTCAGCAACAGGTTGTGATTAAGAGCCTGGAGTCAAACTTTAAACAGGTGGAAGGCGTCTCAGGCGCCACAATATTGGGCGATGGTACTGTCGCATTGATTATGGATATTGGTGGGCTGATTGACCTCTCCAATACCCTGCAAAGAGATTCTAGCGACGGCGCAGTTGCCTGAGGAGCACTTTATGGACACAGTACAACGACTCGATAGTGACAGCATTATCGCCAATGGCAGCGGCCATGAACAGTACTTAACATTCATGCTGGCTGGTGAAGAGTATGGTGTTGATATCCTTCGGGTACAGGAGATCAAAGGGTGGGATAGTGCCACCCGCATTCCTAATACACCCGATTATGTTCAGGGGGTTATTAATCTACGGGGCACCATTGTGCCAATTATTGATCTGCGCATGCGATTCAACTTAGAAAAGCTGGAATACGGCCCAACCACCGTAGTGGTGGTACTGAAAGTTGAATCTGAAAACAAGCACCGCACCATGGGCATCGTTGTCGATGGAGTATCCGATGTCTACAGCATCAGTGCAGATGAACTAAAATCAGCACCTGAATTTGGTGACGATGTGAATGCTGAATTTGTTAAAGGGCTGGCGACCATTGATGAAAAAATGGTGATTATGTTGAACATCGACAAACTGCTTAATTCACGTGAACTGAGTGTTTTGGATAGCGCTGCCAACGAGAGATAAACGGCTATGCGGGTAATTGCCGTAATGAACCAAAAAGGTGGCGTAGGCAAAACAACCACAACACTCAACCTGGCTGACGCACTGGCCAGACAGGGTAAGCGGCTGCTGGTGATTGATCTTGACCCTCAGGCTCAGCTCGGTTTGGGCTTTGGCTCCCGAGGTAGCGACAAAAATATCGACAGTGTATTTTTGGACGCGGCGCCTATTTCGGCGGTACGAGTAAAAGTGAGAGAGAGGATAGAGCTGATTTCAGCAGGAAAATCGCTGGCAGAGGTAGAGTCACTCAAACATAACAATCAGAGCCGCCTCGGCTGGCGTTTGAGCGATGCACTAAAGTCAGATGATGTTGATTACGATTTTGTTTTGATCGACTGCCCCCCCTCATCCGGGGTGCTGAGTATCAATGCGCTGTTTGCAGCAGAAGAGGTCATCATCCCGGTTTCAAGTGATTACCTGGCACTGCACGGTGTTTCGAGAATGTTATCCATCTTTATCCGCCTGGAAGAGGCGTTAAAGCGTAAATTTACCAAACATTTTGTGATGACTCGCTACCACAGTCGTCGCAAGCTATCGAAAGAGGTTTTACAAAAGCTTCAGGAGTATTTTTCAGGGCAACTATTAGCCACACCAATTCATGAATGTGTGGCACTGGCAGAGAGCCCAAGCTTTGGAAAAACTATCTTTGAATACAGTGCCAGCAGTCGGGGAGCAAAAGATTATCGTCTGTTAGCGGATGATCTGTTACTGGGAAGAACCCTCTGCTGATCTGTCAACATAAACTTAGATGTAACTGCTCAGCGTGTTTAGGTTTTGCCTCAAATCGAGGCATTTTCGCACGGAAAGAGGGCACATATAGGGTATATGTAACCGATTAAGTACGAAAATAACGAAGAGTTGGGGCGAAAAATGAATACGTTGAGTAGTTACACCTGGGCAATGCACTAATGGCAACAAAAAAGACAAGCAAGTTGGGATTCGATCCGCTCTCCTGGATGCAGGATGAAGATTTTGAAACGTTACAAGATAGCGTTGCAAAAGATACCGATCAAGAACAAGAAAACCGGCAGCAAGAGACGCTGCCAGAGCCAGATAAAGCTGCGACAGACAGCACACCAAAGCGCCGTGCCACAAGACGCAAAAAAACAGCAACAACCCAACGTCGCACAAAGGTTGATGCCAATCAAAAGAGGAAGGGAGAGATGGCTAGCAGAAATGACGACTTAATGGCGCATGTGGGGATAATGAGTGACATCCTTGAACATGCACCAATGAATATCATGATCGCAGACATTGATGAAAACATTGTTTTTGTTAATAAAATGGCACGTGATACCTTGACCAATCTTGAGTCCGAGCTGGGTAAATATCTACCTGGTTTTAAAGCAGCAGAAGTTGCCGGTGGCAGCATCCACCGTTACCACAAAGATCCCGCAGCAATTAAAGCACTGTTGGCCGGGTTGGGTCCTGACTCAACACGCAAAGGCTTTATTACCCCAGGGCCATTTCTATTCCAACATGAGACACGCCCGCTTTATAACGAACAGGGTGACAAGACCGGATACGTAGTGCAGTGGCATGACGTTACCCAGCAGCGAGCCGAAGAGGAGCAATCCCAGCGCCTGCAACGAGCCATCGATCACGCCCAGACGGCGATGATGATGATTGATCGGGACCTGGTCATCACCTACACCAACGACTCAACTGTACAACTGATCTCCAAATATGCCTCGGATTTGAGCGCCCTCTACCCCCACATCGACTTTACAAACCTAGTGGGTGTCTGCATTGATGATTTCCACAAAGAGCCATCCTTCCAGCGCCGGATTCTGAATGATCCTGCTAATCTGCCCTACAACAGTGACATTCATGTTGGTCCACTTATTTTCCATATACTGGTCAATGCGATACTCGACCTGAATGGTGAATATGTGGGTTGTACACTTGAGTGGGAAGATGTTACCGAGCTTCGTGCCAAAGAGATTGATGTTGCTCGTCTCACCTCGGCAATTGAAGGCTCAACCACCGCGATGATGATGTGTGATATGAACGGTGATATCACCTATGCCAATCCGGCGGTGACCAAGCTGTTATCTCGCCACCAGGTGGCCCTACAGCAGTTTTTTTCTGGCTTTGATGCAAACAAACTGGTGGGAATGAATTTTGACCAATTTCATAAAAACCCGGCCCACCAGCGGATGTTGATTGCCAACCCCGGCAACATGCCCTACGCCAACAATATAAAGGTAGGTGAGCTGGAGTTTAAACTGACACTGAGCGCTATTATTGATCCTCAAGGTGGACAGATTGGCTGTGCACTGGAGTGGGTTGATATAACAGAAGAGATGGATGCTCAGCGCCAGATTGAAAAACTGATCAATGATGCGATTAACGGTGCGGTTGATGAGCGCATTGATACCGCCGCATACCACGGTTTTATGCGCGATGTGGGCGATGGAATCAACAAACTGCTGGATGCGGTTATCACACCACTGCGTGAAACAATGCGTGTAATTCAAAGTATGTCAGAAAATGACCTGACCCAATTAATGGAGGGTGAATACAACGGCGAGTACGGTGTACTTAAAGAAGCGATCAACTGCTCAATCCTGACGCTGCAGACAACCGTCTCAGAGATTCGCCGGGCATCGAAAAGTATCTCAACTGCCTCGTCTGAAATTGCCCAAGGCAATACCGACCTGAGTCAACGTACCGAAGAGCAGGCTGCTTCGCTGCAAGAGACCGCTTCATCGATGGAAGAGCTGACCAGTACGGTCAAACAGAATGCCGATAATGCCCGTGAAGCCAATATGCTGGCAGCAACCACCCGACAACAGGCCGAAAAGGGTGGTGAAGTAGTCAATCATGCAATTGATGCCATGGCAGAGATAAACAACAGCAGCAAGAAAATTGCCGATATCATTGGTGTTATTGATGAAATTGCCTTCCAGACCAACCTGTTAGCCTTGAATGCAGCAGTAGAAGCAGCCAGAGCAGGTGAGCAGGGAAGGGGCTTTGCCGTTGTCGCCTCAGAGGTGCGTAACCTGGCACAACGGAGTGCCGCCGCTGCGAAAGAGATTAAAATACTAATTAAGGACAGTGTTGCTAAGGTTGAAGATGGTACCCATCTGGTTGATGAATCCGGCAATACGCTGCAAGAGATTGTCACCATGGTGAAAAAGGTCAGTGACATCATCTCTGAAATTGCTGCTGCGAGCCAGGAGCAGTCACAGGGTATTGAACAGGTCAATAAAGCAGTCACGCATATGGATGAAGCGACACAGCAGAACGCTGCGTTGGTGGAAGAAGCCGCTGCTGCCAGTGAATCGCTGGATGAGCAGTGCCACTCTATGAATCAGATGGTTCGAGTCTTTAAACTTCTCGATGAGGGTAATGAACCATCAACTCCCCCAGAAGCCATTGCTGTAACTCCTAGCCCAGAAGCACCACCCACAGCACCAATAAGAAAAGCACCCGCTAAACCGGTAAACGCGCCAACGCGTAATGTTAATATGAGTCTGGATGATGATAATGAATGGGAAGAGTTCTAACCGGGAAGAGCGTGAATTTGAACTGACGAGCCGAGACTTTGACCGACTGAAAAAAATTGTGGGTGAACAGACCGGTATTGTACTCACGGATGGCAAGAGAAATATGGTGTATGGGCGTCTGGCACGACGCCTGCGTGCCTTGAATATGGATAGCTTTTCAAGTTATATCCAGCTGATTGAATCGGATGAAGATGAGTTGGTTAATTTTATCAACTCCGTCACAACCAATTTGACCGCCTTTTTCCGTGAAAAACATCACTTCGAATATCTCCGTGATACCGTATTGCCTCAGTTATTGATAAATAATCAGAGCAGGCAAAAAATTCGTATCTGGTCGGCAGGTTGCTCCACCGGTGAGGAGCCCTACTCACTGGCGATAACCGTGAAAGCCTTTTTTGAAAATCACCCCGGCTGGGATGTGAAAATTCTAGCTACCGATATTGATACCAATGTCATTGCGCAAGCCGCGAGCGGAATCTATACCAAAGAGCGCATTGATGGTCTGGATGGAAAACTGATCAAGCGCTGGTTTTTAAAAGGGAAGGAGGGGAAAAATGGCATGGTTAAAGTGCGCCAAGAATTGCAGGAATTGATTGATTTCAAACAATTAAACCTGCTCACACCGTGGCCAATGAAAGGGCCGTTTGATCTGATATTTTGCCGTAATGTTGTTATCTATTTTGATAAACCTACCAAGATTAAGTTATTTGACAACTACGCCGATAAACTGGTGAACAAAGGGCATCTATTTATTGGCCACTCCGAAACGCTATTTAAAATCAGTGAACGATTCGATTCATTAGGCGGAACAATTTATCAGAAGAAAATGTAACTTCAAGGAAGCTCTGAACAAGTCATGATTACTTTATATTCGCCCTTATTTACCTCGAAAGCTGTCCCGCGACGATTGCTGCATGTTTTGAAACAGATGAGAGTCATTTTTTCTCAACTTAACTCTAACCAGACTCGTTTAGTTTAATGGATAAAGCATTTCGGGAACCCACTCATCCCATGCTTAATCCCCTGCCGGGTTTTGATAGCATCAATCGTTACTGGGATAAATACCACGGTAAATATGTTGCAAAAATTCTGCCGGGTGAGTGCTATGTCACTGTTAATGATGAGCTGGTGGCAACCGTTTTGGGTTCCTGTGTATCAGCCTGCATTCGTGACAAAGTCTTTGGTATTGGAGGCATGAATCACTTTATGCTGCCAAGTTCAGGAGAGAGTCGCAAGGGGAGCTGGCTGAGTGAGGCTAACCGCTATGGTAACTTTGCCATGGAGCATCTAATCAATGAAATTCTGAAAAATGGTGGAGAACGACGCAACCTGGAGATAAAACTTTTTGGCGGCGGCAAGATCGTTAAAAACATGTCAAATGTGGGTAAACGGAATATTGAGTTTGTTATTGATTACCTAAAGACTGAGTCTCTCAATATTGAGGCCCAAAATCTGGGTGATATTTACCCGAGAAAAGTGATCTACTTCCCAATAACGGGGCGAGTGAAAATGAAAAAACTTCAGACTATGCATAATGACACCATCATTAGGCGTGAAGTTGACTACTCAGACTCGCTAAAGGATAAACCCGTAAGCGGTGATATTGAGCTATTTTAATATGTCGAATTCAAACCATAAAATAAAAGTTCTTGTTGTTGATGATTCTGCACTGGTCCGGCAGATACTGAGCGAAATTCTGAACGCAGCGCCAGGTATCGAAGTCATTGGTACCGCAGGTGATCCGTTAATTGCCAGAGAAAAGATCAAAGCTCTAAATCCCGATGTGATTACCCTGGATATTGAGATGCCGAAGATGGATGGCATCACATTCCTGCGTAACTTGATGCGTTTACGCCCGATGCCAGTGTTGATGATCTCGACGCTCACAGAAAAAGGGGCTGATGTCACCCTTGAAGCACTGGAGTTGGGTGCTGTCGATTACATCGCCAAGCCAAAAATTGATCTGCGTGAAAACCTGACTGCCTTCAGTGATGACATAATTGAAAAGGTAAAATTGGCCGCAACAGCCAATCTACGCCACCACCAAAACACCTCGAAAGAGTCGGCATCAACATCCATCACCTGCAAGCGCAGCTTTAAATTCACCAACCGCCTGATTGCCATCGGTTCATCGACTGGCGGGCCTGAAGCGCTCAAAGAGGTATTAATTCGTCTCCCAAAAGATTGCCCCCCGGTGCTGATTGCCCAACACATACCTGAAGCCTTCAGTGGTCCCTTTGCTCGCCGCATGGACGGCTGCTGCACTGTCACCGTGTGTGAAGCCGAAGATGGACAAAAAATTCTGCCCGGTCATGTCTATGTTGCTCCCGGAAACAGCCATTTAAGAGTCGATAAAAGCAGTGATGGCCTGGTGTGCCGTCTGGGGCAAGATGATAAAATCAACCGCCATCGCCCCTCAGTTGAAGCACTGTTTGATTCTGTGGCTGAATATGTAGGGAAAAAGGCAGTTGCCGTGATGCTCACCGGTATGGGAGCCGACGGAGCCGATGGAATGAAGCGACTCCATGATCGTGGTGCCTACTGCATTGCCCAAGATGAAAAAACCTCCGTAGTTTGGGGCATGCCAGGTGAAGCAGTAAAACGCGGTGCCACCGATGAAGAGCAGCCACTTGAAAAAATGACCCAGCGAATCATGACACTTGTTTCTCAAGATTAGCGCATCAACCACACCACTTCATACTGACAAATCAGCAGGCTAAGTGGCATTTCACATTTACAGGTAATGGTTGTTTCTTGGTAAGAGCTGTAATGCCGAGGCGGAATGCCACAGGGTTGCTCTGTCTGCTTTTCATGGCTGCGTTGTGCTTCTTAACCCCCCCTTATCGAGTCAACCTAACCTTGGTGGTGATATTCGTGTTATTGGTCCCCACCTAAATGGAAAACCGTGGAAAATAGGTAGTCAGCCCTGAAAAACTATTTCCAAGTATCCACCCATTTCAGCATCATCAAGTTTCTCAGTTGAAGTAGTTTCTGAACAACCAATAGCCTGATTTCAAATGACCAATGATCGGCTCAATGGCAGCACGTCTGCGACATTGCTTTCGCTTTTTATCACGCTGATAGCGATTGTCTCTCTTGAGTGGCTTTTTCGGCAGTATGATGGCGGTATCATTCACATCTGCTGGTTTTCACAACATGGCTTTTGGTGGTGTTAATCACCACCAGCTTCAAGCGGTTTTCCAGGTATCGGTCGGTGCTTTGTAGTACACGCTGACTCTTCAGCGCAATGGTAAAGTCATCCACATAGCGGGCAAACAGATGGCCGCGTTTCTCTAGCTATTTGTCCAGTGGATCGAGCATGATATTCGCCAGTAGTGGTACGTCACAGCTCCATGACATCCATCCCTGCACGTCATATTAATTTTTACAGTGGAATGTAAAATTATAGGTTTGGCGACTGTTTTTTATTTTGCTATGGAATCAATAGCTTGTATGGCATAGGTGTTTCTGTCTGGGGATTAGGGCTAAAGTGATTCAAGCTTAATTTTTTTTGTCCGACACGACATACAGCGTTAGGCAATGTATTGGAGATTAAGTGGTGATGAACAGTGATAAAGGTGATGATTTGAACAGTGGATCTGAGAGAGAAGAGTTAGCGAAGTTACGCTCGGTTGTTGAAAATAGCACGCTGGCTATTATGATGGTTGATCGAGATCTAAATATCACCTTTGCCAACAACGCCACCCGAGCGCTGTTGAAAAAAAACCAGGATACTTTAAGAGAGGTCTACCCCGGCTTCAGTGTGGAGAGGCTGATCGGAAGCAGTATCGATATATTCCACTCTGATCCTCAGCACCAACGCAGATTATTGAGTGATCCACGTAATCTTCCCCATTCGGCTGATGCTCAGATCGGCCCATTGATCTTCAATATCCACATAACAGCACAAATCGATG
>Ga0256834_1002391_pt1 | contig 11872 bp, 14 predicted proteins | sample 4281140metaG_FD_190536 | JGI IMG/M metagenome (GOLD analysis project Ga0256834, IMG submission 190536) | Hydrothermal vent microbial communities from East Pacific Rise, Pacific Ocean - 4281-140 | ecosystem: Environmental > Aquatic > Marine > Hydrothermal vents | place: Pacific Ocean: East... | reverse complement strand
CCTTGGCCTGGTGCTTCTTGAGGTAGCCAATGGAGTGGTCCCCCTTGGCCATCGCCTGGTTTATCTTCGAGCCCGCCTGAAGGACTTCCCTCTTTGGAATATCCGGTGAGGAGGAGCTTACGAGCCCGGCATCGGCGAGGGGTTTGAGGCTCTCCTTGAGCATCTCACGCAGGATTTTTCTTACGTCCTTGTAGATTCCCGGCAACTCAACCTTAACCCAGTCGAAGGCTATCCTCTGGACGTAGGGCTTAACATCCGGCGAGCTCTCGGTTCTAACTTCTATGCGCTCTATCCCGAGGTTCTCCACTATCTCGCGAATCTTCTCCTCGTCGCTACCGGGCGATGCAGTTAATCCGAGGACGAGCGGGTGCTTTGCGGTTTTGAGGTACTCCCTCGCTATGAAGACGTAGGCGTAGTTGCCAACCGCGCGATGGGCTTCATCGACGACGAGCAGGACGACGTCCTCAAGCGAAATCCTGCCCGTTAGGATGTCGTTTTCAACGGTTTGAGGTGTTGCGGTAATTACCACGCTCTTTCTCCAGAGTTCAGCGCGCTTCTCCGGGGAAAGCTCGCCGGTGAGGACGTTAATCTTCTCGGGAGGAAGTCTAAAGAGTTTTCTAAAGCTCTCGGCATGCTGCATCGCCAGCGGTTTGGTTGGGGCTAAGAACAGGACCTTCCCCCCGTATTTGGAGAGCCTGTAATCGGCTATGAGCATCGCTACGAGAGTCTTTCCTAAGCCAGTGGGCAGGACAACGAGGCAGTTCCGCTCCTTACAGCGGGCGTAGATGACCTCCTGGTAAACGCGGGGCTCGATTAAATCCCTGCGGAGATAGCTCATGTTTGGAACATCTCAACCAACCATAAAAAGCTTCTCCAACAGGGGCCTCGTTACCGTTGCCAGAATGCCACCCGATACTCCGGAGAGCAGGAGAACGTTGTTGATGACGGGAAGCGCCTTGAAGACAATCAGGACGAAGGGTATGGCCCTGAAGGCCGGAAACGCTCTCGAGAGCCTCAGCGAGAGGGCTATTATGAGAACCCCAAGCCCCGTGTAAAAGGCGTAGCTCCCGAAGAAGAGCAGAGGTTCCGAGAGCTTCCTCGCCAGGAGGGGGTTCGACTCAACGAAGCCGAGCCTCACGCCTAACCACGTTGTTACGGCGTCTGCCGCCGACAGCAGGACGAACACCAAGGCGTACTTCCAGACCCTCATCGTTTTATACCTGGGTTCGATTCCTTAAATACCTACCGAACTCGTTCGAACCTACATGTGTATCTACATATGTAGCGACGGGGTGGCCCGGATGTTGCTTACGAAACACGCAAGGGAGAGAATAGCAAAGAGGCTGTCAAAGCGGAGGAAGTTTGAGAGAATATACGAGAGCCTCTGGAAGTTCCTCGATGGAGCTAAGAGAATCGAGGTTAAGGAGAACGTCGTTATATTCACGAAAGGAGGAAAGAGCCTTGTCTGCGTTAAGTTGCCCTGCGAAAGGCTGACCCTCGGCGAGATTGCGAACTTGGTTAGAAACGTGGATGGGGAATACGAGTGCGTCTACCCCGATGGAAAGATTGCCATGAGAACCATCCCGAGAAAGTTTCTAAAGCTCCTCCCGGAAGGTTGCTACTGCTTCTATCTCAACAGAGAGAAGAGAAGCCTCTACGTGGGAAGCGAGGAGCCTCTACTCGCGATAACGCTGAGACCGGCTAAGAGAGAGGAGAGAACGCCATCAGAAAACTTTATCGCTGGCGTTGAGAGTGCCCCTTCGGGTGAGAACGATGATGAGGGCAAAAAGCCTCGTTAAAGCCCGGGATAGAATCGTCCTGTGGAAGCTCAAGATAACGAGGGCCGCGAGCTACCTCAGCATAGCGAACAGCTTCATGATCCTCTTCGTGTTCGCCAAGGAGCTCTACTCAGTTCCCTGGATAGCCTCCAGGTTCAGCTTCCGGGAGTTCGTGGGAGTCACCTACACCCTCGCCGTCATCGGCTTCGTGCTCTTGGCCGAGCTCGACTGGCACTTCATGTTCAAGAGGGAGCAGAGCTACGCTCTAACCAGAAATCCCCTCCTCCCGGCTCAGTGCTTCATGATAGAGTACCTCCTCCAGAAGGCGATCGAAGAAAGAAGGATAAGCGAAAACGAGGCCAAAAAGGTTCTCTCTTCCCTCATGCTGGCCGGCTGTGATCTTGGTCAAGATGGAAACAAACGTTTTCAAGGTGCATCGGGAATGAATAACGAAGAGGAAAACGTTAAGAAGTTATGGTAGCAGTTCTATCGAGGGATGCGAAGTGAGCACAGGTGGGGATGTCACTCCCTCCACTGTTGAGGTACCTATTCCTCAGGAGTTCAAGATTCTGGCGCGGATCAGAGGGATTCCCGAAGAAAGGCTAATTCGTGCCGTTCAGAGACTTCTTATCTTGGAGGCTATATCCCTGAATTCGGAGCTTAAGCCTGAGGACGTTAAGGAGATTTCGAAGAAAGTGGGGAAAGCGGCATGGAGATCGCTGTAGTCGTTGATACAAACGTTGTCTTTGCATCGTTAATCCGATCAGGAGGTATCAACAGGTACGTTCTCACACTGTATCCTGAACTGGTTCCCTTTTTCTATCCCCAGGTCGTTGTTGATGAGGTTTTCAACCACCTAGGTGAACTTGCTAGAAAGGCAAAGTTAAGCCCAGAGGAGATTAAAATGGCCATGGGGATAATCTTTGAGCCTATGGTTTTGGTATCGAGTCTTCAGCTCTCCGACTATAAAGTCTCTTCTGAAGAGTACGTTCACGACATTGGGGATGCGCCCTTTGTTGCCTGTGCTTTGATGCTTAAAGAAAGGTACGAAAATGTCATAATATTGACATGGAACGTTTCAGATTATGCCACCGGCAAGCTTCGCGATGCGGGCATTCATGTCATGACTCCCGTTGAGTTCATAAAATGGATAAAGGAACGGTACTAGGCGGGGTTCTCGTTGATGGGCACTACCAGGATCTCCCCGAAGGGCTCCTCCTGAATGAGCTCTACCTTCCCCATGTTCGAGAGGAAGAGCAGGTAGAGGAACGTCCTCGCTATTATCTTCGGACTCGGGTCAAAAACCAAGTCCCAGAACCTTATAGGCCTTCCCGTTTCTTCGTAGAGCTTTCTGACTATCTCGTAGAGCCTGTTGACGTGCTTTTCAATGTCAACGCGGAAATCGTCAACGACGAAAACCTCCTCTTCAATCTCCTCACGCTTCTTCTTTCTGGGTTTTCTTTTCTCGGCCTCTTCAAGGGCGTCCATCAGGGCCTCCACAAGGTCGTCGAAGGTGTAGTAGCGCTCGACCCTCCTGAGGGGAGGGGTTAGGGGTTCAACCTCAACCCTTATGCGCTCCTCTCCCTTCTCCTTACTCTCTTCCTCGTCCCCCCTCAAGAGGGCCTCGCTCTTCATCCTCACGAGTATTGAAGCGGCTAAAATTGCCCTCGCTGAAACGCGCAAATCCAGCTCCCTCATTTCCCTCAAACGCTGGATGTACTTCTCGGTCAGGTCAACGATGTCTATGTTCCAGGGGTCAACTTTTCCCATCTGGACGAGCTGGAGCAGTATATCAATCGGGGTGATTTCCTCTTCCCTTCTCGACTCCATCCTCAGCCCTCCACCCGAACCCAGCCCCTATCAAAGCGCCTGTATTTTTTCTTTGTGAACTGGAACGCCTTCACAAGTTCGCGGAGGTAGCTTTCATCTGCGTGAAGAATTATTCCATCCTCCAGCGCATCCATTAGGAGAGGATGCCCCTTCTTGAGCATCTTTAGAACTTCCGTTGGGGTGTACGCCTTCGGGTCGATGGGTGCCCTCGTTCTGTCAAGGGAGTAGAGGAGTTTAAGTCGTTCGTTAGGATTTTTAGGAAGGCTTTCAGCAACTACGAGAAGGTCAACATCGCTTCCAATTCCAAAAGTTCCCTTCGCTATTGAGCCGTGGAGAAGTATCAGCTTCGGGTTGAGTACTTCGGTGATGTCTTGGACGTACTGCTGAACTTCCTTCCAGTATGGGATTTTCTCAGGGTTTTTTAATCTTCTCATTGACAAGCCTCCCGATGAACTCCATTATTTCTCTTGCCGAGTTTATTGCCTCCTCAGCGTCATTCTCGCCGTAGTACTCGTAGGGGGAACCCTCGATATACGCATCTGGATATCGTGGCGGTATGTAATGTCTGTCGAGGAGCCTTGCCTTGTTGAACAGTTCGTTAGGAACGTCTATTTTCTGAGACAGCACATCAAGGAGCTTCTTTATCGAGTGTCCGTAAGCCATTACACCCATTCCGTATAGTAGAGCCTTAACGGCGTATTCTCCAGCCTGTTGTGCTTTAAAGCATGCCCATGAGTAAAATCCTGCCCTCATATCATTCTCTGCGCTCTTAAGCGTGTACCTCGCTTGGTCCATCCATCTTTTGTATTCCTCCTCGTCGAACATCTTCAGCCCTCCAGATGACCGAACATCTCCCTGTGCTCCTCATCGCTCTTCCTTCTGGCCTGCTCTATGAGCTTCATTGCCTTCTCAAGGCTGAGCGAAACTACCTTGGAGACACCGTTTCTCATGCTCACCCCTATTATCTTGTCGGCGTTCGCCATCATGACGTCCCTGAGGGTTATAACTATGAACTGGCTCTCCCGAGAAGCTTCCTTAATCAAATCCGCGACGCGCTTGACGTTGGCGTCGTCGAGGTGGGCATCTATCTCGTCGAAGAGGTAGAAGGGAGCCGGCTTGTACCTCTGTATTGCGAAGACGAACGCCAGAGCCGTTAGCGCCTTTTCGCCCCCACTCATCGCCTCTATCCTCTTCACATCCTTTCCGGCGGGCTTCGCCTCGATCTCAAGACCACCCTCAAACGGGTCCTCTGGGTTCTCAAGGATTAGCCTTGCCTCCCCTCCAGGCGAGAGCTTGGCGAACAGCTCCGAGAAGTTCTTCGCTATGGCTTCAAGAGTTTGCAGGAACACCTGCTTCTTCTGGCCCTCTATCTCCTCGATGAACTCCTCTATGCTCTCCTTCTCGGCCAGAACCTGCTCGCGCTTGCTCTTGAGCTCGAGGTATCTTCTCTCAACGACCTCGAAGTCCTCGATGGCCTTCATGTTTACCGGTTCGAGGGCGCGTATCTCCTCCTCCATGCGCTCAATCTCTTCCCTCAATGCCTCAAGCTCCAGCGGGATTTCCTTTATCGACTTAATTAGCTTCGCGTCGAAGTGCCTTAGCTCGGCCCTCTTTTCCTTCAGCGTCGCCTCGGCCTGCGCGAGCTTTATCTTGAGGGTGTTGGCCTCTATGCGAAGCTCCTGAAGCTTTGAGCTCAGCTCGTCCTTCTCTTTCCTCAGCTCGGCTATCTCCTTCTTCAGCCTCTCACGCCTCTCGCGGAGCTCCTTCAGTTCGTCCTTCACGTTCTCCTCGGCCTTCTTCAGCTCCTCGAGCTCGGCTTCAAACTTCTTTATTGCCTCCTCGTTCTCCTTTATGTTGGCCTGGAGGGCGTTTATCCTGTTGATTAAGCCCTCGATTTCCTCCTCGAGGTCGGCCTTCCTTGGCAGGAGCTCCTCGTTTATCCTGCTCCCAAGGCTCTCGAGCTTGCTCTCAACCCTGCTAAGTTCTTCCTTAAGCTTTGCAATCTGACCCTCAACCTCCCTAATCCTCGCGTTTAATTCCCTCGCCTCGGGGTTGTCGAGGGCCTTCCTGAGCTTCTCCCTCTTCTTCTCGAGCCTCTCAATCCTTCCCCGGAGCTTCGCCATCTCGCCCTTTGCCTCTTCGATTTTCGCGGTGAGTGTCTCTATGAGCTTCTCGCTCTCCTCGATTTCTTCCTTCAGGGACTTGTCCTCTGCAAGAAGCCTCTCAAGGTCGCGCTGAAGAACCTGCAAGTCCTTCGACAGCTCGCTCTTCCTCATGCGGAGCTCGAAGAGAGTATTTTCTATCCCCTTCATCTCGGCCTTCAGCGAGTTTACCTCTGCCTCCAGCTTTTCTTTCTCGCGCTCAAGCCTCTCCACCTTTGCCTTAATCTCATCAGTATTAATCAGCCTGCCCCGTGGCCTGTAGTGGCCACCTGTTATTGCACCGCTCCTCTCGAGCAGCTCACCGCCGAGGGTTACCATTCTGACCTTTCCTATGCCGACGCTTCTAGCTTCCTCCATGTTCTCGACGATGAGAGTATCTCCGAGGGCGTAAGCTACCGCGTTCCTGAAGCGCGGGTCGTAGCTCACGACGTCCATGGCAGGGATTCCTAAGGAAGGCTTTTCCCTCATCGAGCGGGGCTTTATCTTGTTGAGCGGGAGGAAGGTCAATCTTCCGAGTTTTTTCTCCTTGAGAAGTTTTATGGCCTTTTCGGCTACGCTGTCGTCCTCAACAACCACGTTGTCGTAGTTCCCTCCGAGGGCCACCTCGACCGCCAGAGCGTATCTCCCGTCCTTAACGGTTATCAGCTCGCCGAGCGTGCCGTACAAACCGGGGATGTTGCTCTTCTTAAGGAACTCCACGGCCCTGTTTCCGCGGACTTCCCTCTGGGCTTCGGCCTTTATGAGTTCCTCCTTGGCCTTTGCAAGCTCGGGCTCGAGCTTCCTGAGCTTTGCAGTCTTTTCCTCAAGCTCCTTCTCAAGCTTCCTGAGCCTCGCTTCCGCCTTTGAGAGCTTTCCTTCAACTTCCGAAAGCTCGGAGCGCTTCTCCTCAAAGGCCCTCTTGGTTTCCTCAATCCTCTCCCGGAGGGCATTTCTCTTAAGGTTGGCCTGCGTTATCCTTGTTCTGGCCCTCTCGATTTCCTCGGTGAACTTCTCAATCTCGCTCTCCTTCATGTAGAGGTTCTTTTTGGTCTCTTCAAGCTCTTCAACCACCTTGTCGAACTCCTCCCTCGCGAGGGAATAGCGCCTGTCAATCTCGCCGAGCTTTACAACAAGTTCGTTCCTGCTCGCTTCAAGCGTCTTTATATCGGCCAGAAGCTTCTCCCTCCTGCTCGACCAGCGCTTTATCGCGTTCCTGCTCTTCTCTACCTCTTCACTGATTCTCTTGAGTTCATCCTTGGCCCTCTTCAGCCTCCTCTGGCTCTCCTCAATTTCCCGCTTCGCGCTCTCGATGTTCTTCTTCGCCATCTCAATCTTCGACTTAACATCGCTTATGCGTCTCGTTACCTCAAGGATTCCGTCCTCGCTCTTCTCTTCAAGCTCCCTTTCAACTTCAGCCAGCTCTTTCTCCTTTGCCACTATTTCCTTCGCTATGTCCTTGAGTCTGACGCTCAGAGCTTCAATTTCAGCCTCGATTTCCCTGTCCCTGGTGCTCCCCTCCTCTATAATCCTCTCAAGCCGCTTTATCTCACCGAGGAGGAGCGTAACCTTGGCCTTTTCAACGCGCTCCTTCAGGTCGAGGTACCGCAGGGCGTCGTTCCTCTCCTTCTCAAGCTTGTCGAGCTGGGCTTTAACTTCCCTTATGAGCAAATCAACGCGCGCAAGGTTCTCCTCCGCCCGCTTGAGCTCATCCAAAGCCTTCTCCTTCTTTGAATCGTACTCCGCTATTCCGGATATCTCGTCTATAATCAGCCTCCTCTCAGTCGGCGACATCTTGATGAACTTCGTTATATCACCCTGAAGAACGAGGTTGTAGCCTTCAGGCGAAATCATCGCCGCGCTTAGAAGGTCTATAATTTCACTCCTCGTCGCCCTCTTCCCGTTGAGCCAGTAGGCACTTCTCCCGTCTGGATAGACGCGCCGCTTTATAACAACCTCGTCCTCATCAACCGGAAAGCCCCTGTCCTCGTTGTTGAAATACATTGCGACCTCGGCGTATTTGGCCGGAGGCTCACCCTTTGAGCCGGCAAAGATTAGGTCGCTTATCCTGCTGGCCCGCATCGCTTTGGCCGAGAGGCCGCCGAGAACGAAGAGAACGGCGTCGCCGATGTTGCTCTTCCCAGAACCGTTGGCACCGACTATAGCTGTGAATCCCCTCGCGAGGGGAACAACAACCTTTTTGTTACCGTAAGATTTGAAGCCCTTCATCTCTATCTTCTCAATGTAAGGCATCGCTCACACCTGAGGAAAAAAGTTGAGGAGATTGTATATAAACCTCACTCAACTATCCTCCGGAGAAGGGAACGGGTCCTCTCGTCGAGGGCATCGCTCGTAACGACATAAAAATCCGAGTTTGAGAGGACGGCCATGTCACGCAACTTTCCGACGAACCTCAGCGTTGCTTCGAGGCCGTTTTCAAGTATCAGATACTCAACGGCGTCCAAAATTAAATCGACGTTTTCGTTCCTAAGGATGTCCCAAATCATCTGCTCGATAACGTGGAGGTCCCGGGGATTAACGGCCAGCGGGTGCCCAGTTTTGCTCAGCCATATCACGCTCGTGTTTCCGCTGGGACTACCGCTGTAGAAGGGAACCTTCCGGGTTATAAGGAGCTTTCTCCTCAGGGGATTGCTTCGAAGTATCCTCATGAGCTCCCCCGCTCCAACGACTCTCGAACCTTTCTGAAGGGGCCTTCGCCCCCGGAGGAACATAGGCATCACTCCGCTCCTTTTCGATGTCTGTATGATTAAAAAGGCACAATCAGTGATAAAATAGGATTCTTTATAAGCGTTTTGTTAAGTTTTACGTTTGCAAATATGTGAAAAAATAAAATTCACTCAACTTCCCTCTCACAGAGTTCGAGAAGCACACCTGTCACGGCCTTCGGGTGGACGAAGGCTATCTTGGCTCCGCCGGCACCTAACCTCGGTTCCTCGTCTATGAGCCTGTAACCCTTCTCCTTGAGCTCCTTGAGGTGCTCCTCGATGTTCGTAACGCCTAAAGCAATGTGGTGTATTCCCTCACCGCGCTTGGCTATGAACTTCGCTATCGGCGAGTCCTCGGCCGTGGGTTCCAAAAGCTCAATCCTGCTCTCGCCGATGCGGATTATCGCTGTTCTAACCTTCTGGTCCGGCACTTCCTCGATTTCCTCAACTTTCAAGCCGAGGCCCTCCCAAACCTTTACCGCCTCTTCCAGGTTCTTAACGGCTATACCAACGTGGTCTATTTTCTTAAACATGCAATCACCTCCAGAGGTCCTCCTTAAGCTTCTCCATCACGATTTGAGCCGCTGAGTACGGGTCCAGCTTCCTTTCAACGACTTCGTTAATCAGCTCCCCTGCTTCGCCCCTTTCAAGCCTCTCCTCGACCTTCCTCGCCACCGTTGAGGCGATAATCGTCTTCACTTCCTCCCTCGCGCGGAAGGCCCTCCTCTCCCTCAACCTTCCGCTCTCCTCCATGTGCTTCCTGTGCCTCTTTATCGCCTCCCAGAGGGGTCTGACGCCCTTGAGGGTGAAGGCTGTTGTCTCGACTATCGGCGGCTCCCAGCCGATTTGCTTCCACTTCTCCCTCTCGAACTCGAGGGCCATCTTGAGCTCAAGGTGGACCATCTCAACGCCTTCCCTGTCGGCCTTGTTGATGGCGAATATGTCAGCAACTTCCATGAGGCCGGCCTTAATTGCCTGAACCTCGTCGCCGAGGCCCGGAACGGTTACGAGAACGACCGTATCTGCTGTCTTGACGATGTCAACCTCAATCTGCCCGACTCCAACGGTCTCGACGAATATCAGGTCGTAGCCGGCAGCGTCTAAAACCTTAACCGCGTCGTTAGTAGCTTTCGCCAGACCGCCGAGGGAACCGCGCGTCGCCATGCTCCTGATGAAGACGCCGGGGTCGGTTGAGTGCCTCTGCATCCTCAGCCTGTCGCCGAGCAGCGCACCCCCGGTAAAGGGCGACGTCGGGTCTATCGCTATGACCCCAACCTTGTGCCCCTCGTTTCTGGCGAGCTTGATGAGCTTGTCGAGAAGGGTGGACTTTCCAGAGCCGGGCGGACCCGTTATGCCGACGACGTAGGCTCTGCCCGTGTGGGGATAAATCCTGCGGATGATTTCCCTGGCTTTCTCCTCGTCGTTTTCAACGAGGGTTATCAGCCTTGCTATGGCCTTCTTATCTCCGGAGAGGGCGGATTGAACGAGGGAATCAAGGCTCTCCATTTTCATCACTGGAGAAATTATCCAGGAGAGGGATATAAAGTTAAGCCTTAAACCTCTTGAGGTTCTGAACGGCTTTATCAACGAACTCTATAACCGTTCTCAGGGGCGTTCCCGGTCCAAAGACCTCCGCAACGCCCATCTTCTTCAGCTCCTCCGCGTCGTCGGGCGGGATTATTCCGCCGGCGAAGATTACGATGTCCTCGTTCGGCTTTATGCCCCTCTCCTCGAGGAGCTTGATAATCTTCGGAATCAGAACCATGTGCGCGCCGGAGAGGATGCTTATACCAAGAACAGCGGCATCTTCCTGGATGACCGTCTCGATTATCTGCTCCGGTGTCTGCCTGATTCCCGTGTAGATGACCTCGTATCCGGCCTCCTTCAGGGCCCTCGCCACAACCTTGGCTCCCCTGTCGTGACCGTCAAGACCGGGCTTCGCTATGACGACGCGAACCTTTGAGCGCTCGACCATTGACACCACCGGCTAAGGTTTCTCCCTTGTCGTATTTAAAGGTTGTCAAAACTCAAGGTTTAACTTTACTTTGGATATTTTGTCCACAAGCCTTTTTAAGCTCCCACAGAAAGCTCGAACCATGAGACACGACACCCACACCCATACTCTCTACTCCGACGGGATTGGAAGCGTCCTCGAGAACATCCAGGAGGCCGAGAGAAAGGGTCTATCGCTCGTCGCGATAACCGACCACAGCCACTACGTCCTGAACGGGAACTTTGAGTCGTACGTAAGGGAAATCGGGCGCTGGAAGGGGGAGGCGGAGACGGTCGTCCTCGCGGGTCTTGAGGGGAACGCCGTTGATGGGGGCGTCGACGTCCCCGAATGGGCGGCCAAAAAACTGGACTTCGTGATAGCGAGCGTCCACGAATGGGTCGAGAGGCCTGAAAGGTATCTCGAGCTGGTAAGGGAAGCCCTCATGGACGAAAAGGTTGACGTGATAGGCCATTTCGGGGCGAGCTTTCCGTACGCAGGGTTCCCAAGCATGGAAGAGCTTGAGGAAATCCTCGAACTGGCGGAGGAGAACGGAAAGGCCTTTGAGATAAGCTCCGCCTACAGGGTGCCTGAGCTGGAGTTCATTAGGGAGTGCGTAAAGAGGGGCATAAAGCTGACGTTCGCAAGCGACGCCCACAGGCCGTCAAGGGTGGGGGATATCAGCTGGAGCGAAAAGGTTTTTAGAAAAGCCGGCGGGAGAAAGGAGGACTTACTCTTCGAGGAGTTTCTTTGAGGACTTTTTCTCAGTTGTGCCAGAGTCTTATTGCAACATGGGCAGTTGGCGAGTATGACGACGCTCCTGATGAGATAGCTTTCAATTCTCCTAGAGTCTTATTGCAACCAAGGGCGAAAAGAGGAAGATATTTAGCTGGAAGTTCTCTTTCAATTCTCTTAGAGTCTTATTGCAACGATGGCGCGGGCGTTCGAGGCCTTCGGGCCAACCAACTTTCAATTCTCCTAGAGTCTTATTGCAACACGGCGAGACCGCGCATGTAGAGAACCCGCCTGAACCTCTTTCAATTCTCCTAGAGTCTTATTGCAACCGGAAACATCATCAGCCGTGTCTGGCTCCCGGTCGAGTTCGCCTTTCAATTCTCCTAGAGTCTTATTGCAACGACGTAGGCGTCATTAACGAAAGTCATTAGGAGCATGACTTTCAATTCTCCTAGAGTCTTATTGCAACAAAAATACTTCAACGCCGACGCCGTGAGGGCAACGCTTTCAATTCTCCTAGAGTCTTATTGCAACGCCTTCGACAGACCCTTAATTGACGCAATAAACCGTCCTTTCAATTCTCCTAGAGTCTTATTGCAACCGACGAGGCCTATTCTCGCATCTTGCCCGATTTGAAGACTTTCAATTCTCCTAGAGTCTTATTGCAACTCGGGA
>Ga0256834_1002390_pt1 | contig 11876 bp, 15 predicted proteins | sample 4281140metaG_FD_190536 | JGI IMG/M metagenome (GOLD analysis project Ga0256834, IMG submission 190536) | Hydrothermal vent microbial communities from East Pacific Rise, Pacific Ocean - 4281-140 | ecosystem: Environmental > Aquatic > Marine > Hydrothermal vents | place: Pacific Ocean: East... | reverse complement strand
AATATCTCCATTGAGACAATGATTCAACCGCCGTGTGAGCATGAATATGCCAATTTACTCCTCTCAACGCATGAAGCACAAGAGCGTGATATGCAGCAGGTAATGTCTGAATTGGAAGCCTTAGACTTTGTTATAGAACGACCGGCGATGATACGGATCGTATAATCGTAGCACCCTGTTACACGCTGGCAGGGTAATAATCCCTGTAAAACACTTTCTTTTTATTTCTTAAACTTATTTTAACTATTTTTTTTGTAAAATACGCGTCCGCATTAGTGTCTTTGGACATTTATTTGAATATTTGTACATGTTTTAGCAAATATATACAAGTATTGGTTGTGCTCGAGCAACCTACAAAGACAGGGTGCAGACTATATATGAAACGGAGTGTACAATGAAAGTACGAGCTTCAGTAAAAAAGATGTGTGACGACTGCAAAGTTGTTAAACGTAAAGGGATTGTCAGAATTATCTGTAAGAATCCTAAACATAAACAGAGACAAGGATAAGAATGGCACGTATAGCTGGTGTAGACTTACCTAAGAAAAAGCGCGTAGAATACGGTCTAACGTATGTTTACGGAATCGGTCTTCATACTGCACGTCAAATTCTTGACGCAACCGGTATTGATTATAACAAACGTGTTCACGAATTAAGTGGTGAAGATGTTGCAAAAATTACTGCTGAGATTCGTGAATCTCATATGGTAGAGGGTGACTTACGTAAGAAAGTTGCTATGGATATTAAAGCACTGATGGATCTAGGGTCATACCGTGGTCTTCGTCATCGTCGTGGTCTTCCATGTCGTGGACAAAAAACTAAGACAAATGCGCGTACTCGTAAGGGTAAACGTAAAACTGTCGGCGCAGCGTAAGGAAGTAGAGTATGGCAAAAAGAAAAGCAACTCGTAAAAAAGTCGTTAAAAAGAATATTGCTCGCGGTATTGTACATATTGCGGCATCATTTAACAATACACTCGTAACCATTACAGATGAGATGGGTAACATGATCTGCTGGAGTTCAGCAGGTAGCCTCGGTTTTAAAGGTTCGAAAAAATCGACTCCGTTTGCAGCGCAAGCCGCAGTAGAAGCTGCCGTTGAAAAAGCTCTGGTTCATGGAATTAAAGAGCTCGGTATTAAAGTTCAAGGTCCTGGAAGCGGACGTGAAACAGCAGTCAAGGCTGTCGGTGCTATTGAAGGCATTCGTGTAACATTTATGAAAGATGTTACTCCACTACCACATAACGGTTGTCGCGCACCTAAGCGCCGTAGAGTTTAAGGAGATTACTGATGGCAAGATATAGAGGTCCAGTAGAAAAAATCGAAAGAAGATTCGGTGTAAGCCTTAACTTAAAAGGTGAGCGTCGTTTAGCAGGAAAATCTGCTTTAGAAAAACGTCCTTATGGTCCGGGTCAACACGGTCAGCGTCGTAAGAAAGTTTCAGAGTACGGTTTGCAGCTCAATGAGAAGCAAAAAGCGAAGTTCATGTATGGAATTTCTGAAAAGCAGATGCGTGCACTCTTTAAAGAGGGGAAACGTCGTGACGGCAATACCGGTTTTAATCTTATTACATTGATTGAGCAGCGTTTAGATAATGTTGTTTACCGTATGGGATTTGCTTCAACACGTCGTTTTGCACGTCAATTGGTCAATCATGGTCACGTATTGGTTGATGGTAAAAAAGTGGATATCGCTTCATACCGTGTCAAGCCGGGACAAAAAATTGAGATTGCAGAGAAAAGCAAAAAGAATGTTCAGGTAGTACGTGCTATTGAATTGACAAACCAAACAGGTTTGGCACCGTGGGTTGATATTGATGCTGAAAAAGTATTTGGTATTTTCACCCGTTTGCCTGAACGTGAAGAGATTGTGATTCCAGTTGAAGAGCGTCTAATCGTTGAGCTTTACTCGAAATAATCATAAAAAAGGGCGTATTAATGAATAAGATTAAAACTTCTCCACTTCTACCTCAAGAGTTTGTTGTTGAACAAATTTGCGAGAATGAAGCAAACATAATAGCTTATCCATTTGAAACGGGTTTTGCGGTATCACTTGCTCACCCGCTTCGCCGTTTTTTATTGAGCAGCTCTGTAGGGTTTGCTCCTATTGCAATTAAAATTGAGGGTGCCAAGCATGAGTTTGACTCAGTGCGCGGTATGCTTGAAGATATTTCAGATTTCATTATTAACTTAAAAGGAATTCGTTTTAAGTTAAATGATGATGCTACTGAAGCACGAGTATCGTATAGTTTTAACGGTCCGTGTGAGATTAAAGGGAGTGATCTTAGCAATGATGACGTTGAGATTGTGACTCCGGACGCATTTTTAGCAACATTGAATGAAGATGCAACGTTAAATTTTGAGATTATCATCAATAAAGGTATCGGATACGTACCTAGTGAAGATATTCGTGATGATATTGAAGAAGGTTTTATTGCTCTGGATGCATTTTTCACACCGGTACGTAATGTAACGTACGAAATTGAAAATGTGCTTGTTGAAGACAATCCAAACTTTGAGAAGGTCATTATTAAAATTGTAACTGATGGACAAATTTCTCCATTAGATGCATTTCGCAACTCTCTTGAGGTGATGTACGGTCAACTTGCCGTATTTAATAGTGAGATCAATATTCAAGCGCCGAGTACGGTAGAACGTGTGGAAGAATCTGCTGAGTTAAAACAGCTGTTAACCAGTATTGATGAGTTAGGATTAAGTGCTCGTAGCTTTAACTGTTTGGATCGATCCAACATTAAAGTTGTCGGTGAAATTACATTAATGAGTCAAAATGATCTTAAAAATGTGAAAAACTTAGGTAAAAAATCTTTTGATGAAATTGTTGAAAAACTTGAAGAATTCGGATTTGCAGTCGGATCTGATCTTTCGGATGATTTAGTCAGTGCTTTCAAAAAGAAATTAGAAGAGTAAAGAGGAAATATAATGAGACATCGTCATGGTTACCGTAAGTTAGGTCGTACCAGTGCCCATCGTGCCGCACTACTGAAGAACCTTACTATTGCGTTAATTGAAAACGGAAAAATAGAGACTACTGTGCCAAAAGCAAAAGAGCTACGCTCTTATGCTGAGAAGCTAATTACCATAGCACGTACCGGTGAAGCTAATGCTCATAGAGCAGTATTTGCAGCACTTCAAAGTAAAGAGGCTACTAAAAAACTAATTAATGAAATTGCACCGGAGTATAAAGAGCGTAACGGTGGTTACACTCGAATTACACGGACTCGCATTCGTCGTGGTGATGCTACGACAATGGCATTTATTGAATTGGTATAACTTTTAAAGACAAAAGCCTAGCTTTTGTCTTATGTCAATCGTGCTGATGCACGATACTGCTTCTTTATAACTACCCCTTTATTTAACTATTATTCTAAGGATTGATATGTCAGTGGAATTTGGATTTGGAACCTACAGAGTAGTAGATCAAAATCTTGAACATATCCAAGCATTACAGTTAGCTGTTGATTCCGGTATTCGTATTATTGATACCTCATCGAACTATATGGACGGTGCATCAGAGCGTATGATTGCTAAAGTCCTCGGTGAGTTAGATCAACCCCATACTATTGAAATTATTAGTAAATTTGGATATATTCAAGGCACACTTCTTGAGCAGATCAAAGTTGATAATCCTTTTAATGAGGTTGTAAAGTACAGTGAGAGTTGTTATCACTGTATTGATGCAGAGTTTATGCGTGAGCAGTTGCGTCAGTCATTGCAACGGCTTCAGCGAGATACATTAGAGTGTTATCTGCTGCATAATCCCGAATATTACATGTACGATGCACTCAATAAAGGGATTGCAGTAGAAGTAGCTCGTGATACCATGCTACAACGTATTTATAATGTCTTTGTAGCACTCGAACAAGAGGTTGAAGCGGGTCGTATTCAAAGTTACGGTATTAGCTCCAATAGCTTTGCAAAAGCCTCTCATGAGCCTGATTTTCTGCCGTATGAAGACTTAATGATTTTAGCACGTAATGCCGCCGAAGAGGCTGGTAATACGCAGCACCATTTTAGTACGGTGGAACTGCCGATAAATCTTTTAGAGCAAGAGGGGCTTCAATGTGCCACGTGGGCTAAAAAAGAGGGCTTACGCGTTATTGCCAATAGAGTGCTTAATGCACAAAAAGAGGGGGTGATGTTACGTCTTGCCGATTATGATGCTCCGCATCAGTATGACTATCATCTTAACACGGTTTTAGAGCTGTGTGAGCATGAGAGTTTACAGCCCATTTACAATATTATTGAACAATTGGATAGTAACCGTCATCAATTTATGTGGATTGGAGAGTATGATGCGTTCATATATACTCAGGTTATTCCGCATCTTCATAAGAGTATGTCTATACTAGAGGATGAGGATCAGGCGGTACTTATTGAAAATATTACCCTCTTTTTAGACCAATTGAAAAAGATGGTAGCGTATGAGTGTTCTCAAAAAACGCGTGCGCAACTTAATGAAACCATAGGTTTATGTGACAAGCGCCTACAACACTGTGCCATTGATTTTTTAATAAAAAGTCAAAAAGTCGATGTTATTCTGGTAGGAATGCGAAAACCTAGTTATGTCGCTGATATTACAGCAATAAATTTATAACGGGTTAAGTAGATTTATTCTATTTTATGTTATATATTTTAGTAAGGTTTAAAAATGATTCCTTTTACCGATGAAGAGTTAATGGCACCCGTGAGTGATGTCATTGATAAACTACGTCCTTCTCTCGCTTTAGATGGAGGAGATATTGATTTTCTCTCCGTCAAAAATGGTGTGGTTTATGTCCAACTTAAAGGCGCATGTATAGGTTGTTCCAGTAGTGGTACAACGTTAAAATATGGAGTTGAGAGACAGCTTCGTATGGATATTCATCCCGAACTTACGGTGATTAATGTACCGCAGGGGATGGAGAATCAATTAGAAAATTTATAAATTATAATGGAGGCAAGTTATGAAGACAATTAATAAATATAAGACTCTTGCCATAGCAAATGAAAGCTTTTCAAAAGCAGAATATGAAAAAGCGTTACGTAATTATGCTTTGGTACTTAAAGATTATCCCAATACCAAAGAGGCCTATAACGGTGCCATTCTCTCTGAGATGGCAATGAGTGGTGAAGATGGTGCAGAAGCACTGTTTGATTACTATGTGGTCTTGCAAGAAGAGAATAAAGAAGAGGCTGACATTATCATCTCTGAAATTCTTGAAAGTATGGACGGTACTCTCGATCAACTGGGACAGCTCTTTGCTGAACCGTTAAAACAGCGACTAGAATTTGAAGACGGTATTTTGTATCATGAATTTAAAGAGCTCGTAGAGAAAGAGGGTGATTTTAAACGTATATTTGAGAATATCATGTTTTCGACACGTGTTATTATTAGCGAAAAAGAAGATTTTATTGATTTTTTGAAAAATTTGGTGACGTATGATTTTAATGAGATGGCATTAACCTATTTGGAAAGTGCTTTGGCGGTATATCCCAATAATGATGATTTACGTTCGTTAGTGAAACAATTAGCACAAGGTAGTGTGGGTGAAAATTGAATTACCCGACCAGCCATTTCGTTATGTAACGGAGAACTCTAAAGAGTGTGACAGTGAGACAGCATTTGTTCTTACGGCACAAAATGCTAAGTATATAGAAGATGCCAAAGCGCATCATCCGCACTCTATTATTAAAGCAGAGGCATTGACTTCGGTGTTTGGACTGGAGCATATTAAGATTATAGGTATTACCGGAACAAACGGAAAAACCAGTACAGCCAGTGCCATCTACTCGATGCTGCTCGATTTAGACTATAAGGCGGCTATGCAGGGGACACGCGGGTTTTTTATGAATGATGATGTCATTGAAGGAAAAACGCTAACAACACCTTCAGTACTCAATACCTATCGCCATATTTACCAAGCTGTAGCTAACGGATGTGAGTACTTTGTGATGGAGGTCAGTTCGCATGCGATTGCGCAAAAGCGTATTGAAGGTATCCCTTTTGCTCTTAAAATTTTGACCAATATTACTCAAGATCATCTGGATTACCATAACGATTTAGAGAGTTACATTGCCGTAAAGAACAGCTTTTTTCAAGATGAGGGACTCAAGCTTATTAATAAAGATGAACCTAAGGCGCACTTTAATATTAAAAATACCTATACCTACGGTATTGAAAATCCTGCCTCATATAAGATTATGGCATATACTCTTAATGACGGTATTAGCGCTATTTTACAGCACTTTAACCAAGTGGGTCCTATTCATTCACCGCTGTATGGTTTTTTTAACCTCTATAATATTACCGCTGCCGTGGGTGCGGTGCATCTACTCACCAAACGCTCGTTAGAAGAGGTGTGTGAGACAGTCGATAATTTTGCCGGAGTCAGCGGCCGTATGGAGGTGGTTAGCAAAGAGCCGCCGGTACTGGTTGATTTTGCCCACACTCCCGATGGTATGCAGCAGGTACTCAACTCACTTAAAGAGAAAGATCTACTGGTGGTTTTTGGTGCCGGAGGTGATCGAGACAAGAGCAAACGTCCCTTAATGGGGCGTATAGCCGCTACGTTAGCCAAACGGGTCTATATTACCAGTGATAATCCTCGAACGGAAGATCCTGATGCTATAGTCGCACAGATTCTTGAAGGCATTGAAGACCAGAGTATAGTACATGTTGATGTGAACCGACGTGCAGCCATTGCCAAAGCGTTAGAAGAGCAGCAAGAGGGTGAGGTGGTTGTTATTTTAGGCAAAGGTGATGAGACTCACCAGATTATTTACGATCAAAAACTTCCTTTCGATGACCGTGATGTAGTTCGAGAACTTATAAATACAAGGAGATAGTATGGCAGATGTACCTGAAGATGTAGGGTGTAATAACCAAGAGTGTATGAAAAAAGATGAGTGCAAGCGCAATTTGATTGCCAAAGAGGGACGTGCTAGAGAGGTCAAAACATTTAGCGGTACACCGCAAAAAGGGTGTGGCAAGTTTCTTCCTATTAATGCATAAACCCGTACATGTAAAACTGTTACGGTGGTATGAACACCATGGTCGTCATGACCTTCCGTGGCGGCATAGTCGTGATGCATATCATATTTGGGTCAGCGAGATTATGTTGCAGCAGACGCAGGTGGCAACGGTACTAGAGCGGTTCTATACCCCGTTTTTACAGCAGTTTCCCACACTACACGATCTTGCGGCTGCAACGCAAGAACAGGTACTTAAAGAGTGGGAGGGCTTGGGGTATTATACCCGTGCGCGAAACCTGCATAAAACAGCGCAACTCGTCGGTTCTGCACTACCGCAGAGTGTCCATGAGTTGGTACAACTTCCCGGTATCGGCAAGAGTACGGCTCATGCTATTGCCGCATTTGCTTACCGTACTCCCGTTCCTATTTTAGATGCCAATGTCAAACGAATCTTATACCGTTTTTTTGGACAAACGCGTGCATCCGATAAGGAGCTCTGGGCATTGGCCTATCGCCTTTTTGATGAAGAACACCCTTTTGAATACAATCAGGCAATGATGGATGTAGGTTCTTTAATCTGCCGCTCTAAAGAGTGTGCTTGTACTCATTGTCCGTTTGAGAGTCAGTGTTACGCGGCACAACAGGGTACACCGTTAGCATTTCCTGAAAAAAAAGTAGCCAAAACCGTACCGATCCGACGGAAAGATATTGTCGTATTTACATGTAATAATCGTTATGCCTTAAAACAGCGACAGAGTCGATTTTTAAATGGACTGTGGGGATTTGTAGAGTACGAAACAACAAGTGCTGAGACAGATAAAGAGATGCAAAAATTGGGTGCTATTGTACAAAAGTATTCCCATTTCCATCTGCATGCCGATGTCTATATGAGTGATACGACGACAGAAGAGGATATCGAATGGTTTACATTAACAGAGATTCAAAAGCTTCCTCTCAGTCGGGCTGATCATAAAGTGATGACACTCTTACAGCAGAGTAATATTCCTTAAAAATATAATCTACTTTGAAATAAAGACTATATTAGTCTGAATTTTGATATAATCTCGCAAAAAATTTCGTAACTGAAATCTAGGGAGAAAAATTATGGGTGTACCTCAACCGGCTTTTTATATCTTTAAATGCGAGCAGTCTAATCCACCGGGAATGCCGAAACCATCGTGTGTCAATCCACAAACACAAGACCTTTTTCAACATTTAGCACAAATTTTGATGCAAAAAGGTATAATTGGAACGGTACAACCGATCCGTACGTCATGTATGAACCGTTGTAATGTTGGACCGATTATGCTTGTAGAACCAGGGCATGTGATGTATGCACAGCTTGATAAAGAGAAAATTACGCGTATCGTAGATGAGCATATTATCGGAGGCAATGTTGTTGAAGAGTATGTAATTGAGAGTGAGTTGTGGGATGATGCCATTACTCCTTCAGAAATGATGAAACAGATGGGAAGATAAAACGTTATGACAATTGAGATGCTTTACAGCAAAATTCACCGCGCTACGGTCACGGATGCAAACTTGAATTATGTTGGTTCTATTACAATCGATGAGGAGCTTTTAGAGGCCTCAAAGATGCGAGTAGGACAGAAAGTAGAAATTTTAAATATTAACAACGGAGAGCGCTTCTCTACCTATATTATTTTAGGTGAGCGCGGCAAGCGTGACATCTGCTTGAACGGTGCTGCGGCACGGAAGGTTCATGTGGGTGATAAAGTTATTATTGTTGCCTATGCAACGTATGATGAGAAAGAGCTAGAGACATATAAACCTAAAGTGGTTATTGTTGATGAGAATAACGACATTGTCGAAGAACTTGAAGTGATCTGATGTTCGGTAACTTAGGAGATATGGGTAAGATGCTCGAGGGTCTGCAAGAGTCTGCTCAGAAAATGGAAGCCGAATTGGCTGCAAAAGAGTTTACCGTTAAAACCGGAGGCGGTATGGTTGCCGTGACGATTAACGGAAAAGGCGAAGTGTTGGACGTTGAGATTGACGAAAGTCTCTTAGAAGACAAATCTTCGTTGCAAATTCTGTTAATTGCTGCGATTAATGATGCCAATAAAATGGTTGAAGACAACAAAAAGAACAGTGCTATGGGAGCGCTTGGCGGTATGAACCCTTTTGCTCAAAACTCGTAGGGCTGTTTTATCACACTTCTGTGACACTTTTTATATCTTTTTATAAAAATAATGCTAAAATCTCATCAAAAAATAAGTCATGGCAGTAATGGAACAGTTTGAACAGTTTTTAAGAACGCATCTTCCCAAAGTTGAGAGTTTTCACCCTCATTACGAAACAGCGTTACAGGCGATGCTTCTTGCCGGAGGCAAACGGTTTCGTCCGGCACTGCTGTTAAGTGTTGTACGTGCGTACAATCCACTATTACTACCCAATGCCTACCATGCGGCATATGCTATTGAACTGCTTCATACTTATTCTCTTATTCACGATGATCTACCGGTAATGGATGATGCCGACTTGCGTCGCGGTCAACCGACACTGCATGTGCAATACAATGATGTCACGGCGGTATTGGTTGGTGATGCCCTCAATACCTATGCCTTTGAGATACTCACCGAGGCTCCTTTTAGTGATCGCATTCGTGTGAAGCTGATTCGCGAACTTGCGCATAACGGTGGACTGCACGGTATGGTACTGGGGCAGATTATTGATTGTCACTTTGAAAACCAACCCCTCTCATTGAGTGAAATTAAACTCTTACATATTAATAAAACGGCCAAGCTGATTGCCGCATCGCTGAAAATGGGTGCCATTATTGTCGGTGAAGAGACCCTGGCATCACAGCTGTATGAATTTGGGGTCAAACTGGGTCTGCTCTTTCAGGTACAAGATGATATTTTAGATGCGACACTCAGTGCTCAAGAGGCAGGCAAGCCCACCAATAATGATGGAGACAAAAACAGTTTTGTGACATTATTGGGCCTACCCGAAGCACTCCATAAAGCCGATATGCTGGCAACAGAGCTTTTTGAGCAGATGCAGACATTTGAGAAACCGCTTCAGCAGGAGCTTGACCTGCTGCTACGACACTATATAAACCGACATAAGGATTAATTTATGGGTAATGACATGCGCCAAAAGATGGCAGATACAATACGATTTTTAGCAGCAGATATGGTGCAAGCGGCTAACTCCGGACACCCCGGTGCTCCAATGGGACTGGCAGATATTGCCGTCATTTTAAGTGAGCATCTGCGACACAACCCTAAAAACTCCTCATGGCTAAACCGTGACCGTCTGGTATTTTCCGGCGGTCATGCGACTGGACTCATCTACTCTTTGTACTATTTGTGGGGGTATGGTTTAGAACTTGATGACCTTAAAGCATTTCGCCAGCTTGATTCGAAAACACCCGGACATCCGGAGTATGGACATACCAATGGGGTGGAGATTACGACCGGCCCGTTGGGTCAAGGGGTGGCAAACGGTGTGGGTTTTGCTATGGCGGCAAAATTTATGGGGGCACAGGTGAATTCTGAGATGGCCTCGGTGATTGACCATAAGGTCTATGTGCTCTGCGGTGACGGGGATCTTGAAGAGGGTATTAGTTATGAGTCCTGTTCCCTCGCCGGTCACAATAAGCTCGATAACCTTATTCTTATTTATGACTCAAATCGCATTACCATTGAGGGTTCTACCGATTTAAGTATTTCTGAGGATATCCGCGGCCGTTTTATAGCTCAGGAATGGGAGGTCATTGAGACTGACGGACATGATTACGAGGCTATTGATGCTGCCTTTCATCAAGCGAAAAAAGCGACCAAGCCTGTACTGATTATTGCACATACGACTATTGCCAAAGGAGCCGGACCACTGGAGGGCTCTGCGCACTCACATGGAGCGCCTTTAGGTGATGAGGTGATTGCTCAGGCAAAAAAAGCGGCCGGATTTGATCCGAAGAAGAGCTTTTTTGTCAGCGATGATGTGCTGGCACGTTTTCGTTGTGCCATTGACAAAGGTGATCTGTATGAGAGAGAGTGGAAACACTCGTTAAAGACTCTGCCTTTAGCTGAGCAGAATGAGGCGTTAGAAGCCCTGCTCAATCCTGATATGTCACGTATTGTCTGGCCGCAATTTGAGAGTGCCGATGCGACGCGAAATACTAACGGTCACATTATGAATGCGATTGCTCGGGCACTGCCGGGATTTTTAGGCGGTTCTGCTGATTTAAGCCCCTCAAATAAGACCTATCTTAACGATATGGGTGTGTTTCCTAAAGGCAGAAATATTTACTTTGGGATTCGAGAACATGCGATGGCATCCATTACCAATGCGATGGCACTCTATGGACCGCTGATGCCTTTTAGTGCCACCTTTTTTGTTTTTAGTGACTATCTGAAGCCGGCGGCACGCATTGCGGCACTTAGCGGGATTCAGCAGTTTTTTGTCTGGACACATGACAGTATCGGTGTGGGTGAAGATGGTCCGACACATCAGCCCATTGAGCAGTTAAGTCAGTTTCGTGCCCTGCCGAATTTTTACGTATGGCGACCGGCTGACGGTAATGAAAATGTCGTAGCATGGCAAAAAGCACTTGAGATGAAACACTCTCCTTCGGCCTTTGTGGCATCACGTCAGAGTCTGCCGCTACTGCCGAATGCTGTGAAAGGAACTGCTCTCAACGGAGGCTATTTGGTGCGTGAAGAGAACAGTGCCACTATAACATTGATGGCATCAGGCTCTGAGGTGGGCTTAGCGCTGGAGACACAAGAACTTTTACAATCCCAAGGTGTCAAGGTGAATGTGGCGAGTATTCCTTGTTTTGATCTCTTTATTGAACAAGATCAGAGCTATATTGACACCATCATTTTGCCTCATACGAAAGCGGTTGCTATTGAAGCGGCACGCGGTATGGAGTGGTA
>Ga0256834_1002389_pt1 | contig 11876 bp, 13 predicted proteins | sample 4281140metaG_FD_190536 | JGI IMG/M metagenome (GOLD analysis project Ga0256834, IMG submission 190536) | Hydrothermal vent microbial communities from East Pacific Rise, Pacific Ocean - 4281-140 | ecosystem: Environmental > Aquatic > Marine > Hydrothermal vents | place: Pacific Ocean: East... | reverse complement strand
AAGTCGGCATTAACGCGAACTCCGCTCGGATAACCGCTCGGAAGATCGATGCTGACGATCTTCACTCTTCCAGCGTGCTCGTTTATCTTCTCGACGGTGGAGCGAATCGGTTCCCTCGGCTCACCCCTCGTCCCGGCACCGAGGAGGGCATCCACTATCACGTCGTAGCCGCTGAGGTCGAGGGACTTCACGTAGGCTGAATCCTTGAGGATCTTGATTTTCACGAAGTCGAGGCGCTTCAGAATCTCCCAGTTGTGCCTCGCCTCCTCGCTTCTTATCTTCGCTTCATCACCGACGAGGAAGACCGTGACGTCGTTCTCGAAGCTCAGGTGTCTCGCCGCTACAAAGCCGTCCCCGCCGTTGTTCCCGGTTCCCGAGAAGACCGCAATCTTAAGGCCCCTCCCAAAGCGCTCCTCGATCGTTCTCGCGACGCCGGCCCCCGCGTTCTCCATGAGCTGGTAAGGAGTTATGCCGAGCCATCTCGCGTTCGTGTCCCAGATGTAAACGTCCTCAATCTTCATGGGCATCCCCAAAGAAAACTATGGAAACGAAGTTAAGGGTTTTTCTCTAGACTCTCTAGACGTTTAACTGAATCCAGCGCGATTTCAACCGTTGCCTCCCTCAAATCAAAGGGGAGCGGGTGCTGGACCTCATGGCCGCTCAGGAGTATGCAACCCGCTTTAACCCCCCTATGCTGGGCAACGGCAAATATAGCCGAGGTCTCCATATCGACGGCGAGTATTCCCTTCCTCCTGTAGCGTTCCATTGCAGAGGGAGTTTCACGCAGGGGAGCGTCCGTCGACCAAATGGGGCCCATTTCAACGGGAACCCCAAGCTCTTTAGCGGACATCGAAAGGGATTTAACAACGTCCTCTGAGGCGTTAACGCTCTCACCGGGCGGGAGGTAGTGGTAAGACGTCCCTTCGTCTCGTATGGCCTCCGTGGGTATCACAACGTGCATACCGTCAAGTGAAACGTTTCCCGCGGTCCCAACCCCTATGAAAACCCTTCCACCCATCGCTATGAGGTGCTCCATAACGTAGGCAGCAAGAGGCGCCCCGGAGCGGCCCAGATGACGTTCACTGGAACTCCATCAACGTAACCTTCGTACAGCGGACGCATTCTGTAGATCCATGGAATTTGCCTTGCGTTGGTTTCCTCGAGCAACCTCTGAAGCATTGAAACGTTCAAAGCCAGAATCATGGTCTCATGGAAGCGCCCCTCTTCCAGCGTTATCCCGTTCCTCTCAGCGGCTTCGTATATTTCACGCCTTATACCCTCAATAGGAATCTTTTCATCGTGATCATGCTCGGGTAAGGGAATCATACCGGCATCCCACCAGACGAAAGCAACAGGCGTGTTAGAATCTCAACGCCTTGAGCGCCCTCTCGTAATCCCCCTCCGAGTACAGCACGAGGTAAACCCTTTCAACAGCCCTCGCTTCACGTGAAAACTCCTCAACGATCTCCTTGAAGGTCCTCACGACCTCCTCGAGCGGACAGCCGTAGATGCCGGCGCTTATCGCAGGGAATGCCACGGTTCTGACCCCAAGCTCCTCAGCCTTTCTAAGGGCACCTAAGATGGCCCTCCTGAGCTTCTCCTTCTTATCCCCGTCCCAGCGGCCGCCGCAGTACGGCCCGACCGTGTGGATGACGTACCTGATTCCATGGCGCTCAAGCCTCATCGCGGGGGTGACGACGACCTCTCCGTGCTCGATCGAGGTCTTTCCGAGCTGCTCCCTCATGGCCTCCTTGCTTATCCTTACGTACTCACGGGCGTCTCCTGCCGCAGCTTTCGCTATCGCGTAGGCCACACCGCCGCCGTGCTCGAGGTAGCGGTTGGCCGCGTTGACTATGGCCTCGGCTGGGAAGCGGGTTACGTCGCCCTTAACGACCTCCAGCATGCCCATCTGAACCACCCCGCAGCTCAGACACGACACCCTCCGCCTCATCCAAGATGCGCTCCTCGTCGAGCGTGAGAACCTCGCGGTCGAGCATGAGGATCTTTCCGTCAACTATCGTCGTCTCAACGTCGTTGCCGTTTGCTGAATAAACGAGGTGGCTTATGACGTCGTTGATCGGCCTGAGGTGGGGCCTGTTGAAGTTGATTACGACCACGTCGGCGAGGTAGCCCGGCTTTATAACACCCGCCTTCAGACGAAGGGCCTTCGCACCGTTGAGCGTCGCCATCCTGAAGACGGTTCTGGCGTCGGCCACCGTGGGGTCGAGGTTGTGAACCTTGTGGAGCAGGGCCGCGAGCTTCATCTCTTCCAGCATGTCGAGGTTGTTGTTGCTCGCCGAGCCGTCGGTTCCGAGGCCGACGTTTACACCGGCGTTTATGAGCCTTGAGAGCGGCATCACCCCGCTCGCGAGCTTCATGTTGCTGGCGGGGTTGTGAACCACGGTGACCCCACTCCTCGCGAGGATCTGAACGTCCCTGCTGTCGAGCCAGACGCCGTGCGCCGCTATGACGTCGCTCCCGAGGAAGCCGATGTCGTCGAGCAAAAGCACAGGGCTCTTACCGTAGCGCGCCTGAATCTTTCCAAGCTCGGCCATCGTCTCCGCGACGTGTATGGTTATGAGCTTTCCGTGTTCATCAGCCAGCCTGCGGACCTCTTTCAGAAGGGCTATGGAGCACGTGTACGGTGCGTGCGGTCCGAAGACGAACTGAACCCTGTCCGAACCCATGCGCTCCATCGCCTTCATCTCGCGCAGGGCCTCATTGATTTCTTTTTCTGTCCTCTCAGGATCCCCCAAGTCTATCATTCCATAGGATAGGTAACCACGAAGGCCCGAGTCGAGAACAGCCTCGGCGACGGCGTCCATGTGAAAGTACATGTCAAGGAAAGCCGTTGTCCCGGTTTTGATCATCTCGAGGGCGCCGAGGTAGGCACCGGCCTTTATGTGTTCGCGCGTGAGCTTTGCCTCCATGGGCCATACGTGCTTCTCGAGCCAGTCCATCAGGGGCAGGTCGTCGGCAAGGCCGCGGAGGAGGCCCATGGGTGAGTGGGTGTGCAGGTTTATGAAGCCCGGAGAGACGATCTTACCCGTGGCATCTATGACGGTGTCGGCCGGCCCCTTCATCCCCCTCTCAACCCTCACTATCCGGTTACCCTCTATGAGAACGTCAGCCCGAACGACTTCAAGGCTTTCACCGTAGATCACGTAACCGTTCCTGATGAGAACGCTCATGGCAACCACCTTTTAAATTGGTGTGTTTTCGAGGGAAGTTAAAAATGTGTCGGGAAATCCCGGGCTATCAACTAACCCTGGCAGACCTAAGTAGGAGAAGAATCCAGATTCCAACAGGCGTTAGCAGTGCAGGTACGAGGAAGGTCAGTCCGGGACCAACACCCCAGAGGAAAGTCCCCACAGCAGGCCCTGGAACCGCGGAGAGTTTCGCCAGCGATGACTTAAAGCCAAGGATAAGGGCCCTATATTCAGGCAGCGTGTTCTCGACCACGTACCTGTTGGAGGCGACGTTGAGTTGCTCGACGAAGGCAAGAACTGCTAAGAACAGAAAAGCGCTTGAGAACGGGGCAAGCGCGAAAAAGACGAGCAATGGTACAGAAAGAGAGTCCTTCAATATGAGGGAGTTCAGAGCCCCGATTTTATCCACTACGTAACCTGCAATGAAAGCCCCCACGAGGGTTGCAAAGCCTATTGAAGAATAAAGCCAAGAGATTTGGGAAACTGTGAGTGAATAAACCTTTTGCAGGAACAGAGGAACAAAAGGAGATGCTATTGAGCTGACAAACAGCTCAAAGCAGAGGTAGACAATGAAAAGCTTCAATGGAGGTTCTCTAAGCAGAGTTATCCCTTTAAGAACACTCCTTAATCTCTCAAAGGTTCCACCAACCTTTCGTTCCACGGTTTCAGAAACGCGAAAGTAGAGGAGAAGGGAACCCAGTACAAACAGAGCTGAAAGAGCAAAAAGATGAGAGCTACCAATCCTCCCGACCAGCGAACCGAAGGTGAGATAGCTCATGATTCCAGAAGCACTGCTTACCATGAAGAGAAGCGACATGGCCTTTCCCATGCCTTCTCGCGGCACAGACTCGCCCATGAGGGAGAACAATGCTGGAGAGGACGAAATAAAAGCAGCACTGAGCATTACAGCCGGCAGAACAATCAGTCTGCTCCCAGAGCCCGCCACCAAAACGAGTGCAAGAAGAGCCAGCATTTCAAAAAACGCAGATACAACAGCTATATACCTCCTCCCGTGAGAATCGGCAAAAGCGCCGGCAACAATTGGCAGGAAACCTGCAAAGACGTTGCTGATCGTCGCGAAGAGGCCCACGAGCGCCGGGCCGCCGATGGAGGCAAGTGTTATGTTCAGGTAGTAGCCGATGAGATAAGATATCGCGAAGGTGTTTAGGGAATAAGCCAAGAGTAAGTCCCTAACGTTACCGTTTCTCAGCAGTGCCCGGTAGCCAGATCCTCCCCTCGAATTCAAGCTCAGACCTCCACCGGACTCCTAAGTAGTCGGTATGCCATTTATGAAGGCGAGCTCATATTTAAGAATCACCCCTGCGAAAGTACCGCCTAATCTTTTGGGTCAGATGAGAGTCGCAGGGATGTGAAAGAACAAAATCACACGAACATGCTCTTAACGACCTCAGCGCAGCCGCACTTCCTCTCCTCAGGAATCCTCGGAATTCCCTTCCTGAGCAGCTCTTGAACCTTCTGGTTGTTCTCGGCCATGACCCTCAGCACCTCCTGCGCGTCCACGGGCTTCTCGGCCCAGACGTCGTAGTCAGTAACGGTGGCTATGTTCACGTAGCACATTCCGAGCTCCCGCGCGAGGTTGATCTCCGGAACGAGCGTCATTCCGATTATGTGGGCGTACTGCCTGAACATGAAGCTCTCGGCCCTCGTAGAAAAGCGCGGGCCCTCGATGCACACGTACGTGCCTTTATCGTGAACAGGAAAACCGAGCTCCTTTGCAGCCTCATAGAATATCCCCCGCATCTCCGGGCAGAACGGATCGGCCATGCTCACGTGGGCAACTTTCGGACCGTCGTAGAACGTGTAATCGCGCTTCTTCGTGAAGTCTATGAACTGATCCGTCAGGACTATGTCGCCCGGCCTGTACTCCTCGCGGAGCGAGCCTACGGCCGCGATCCCTATCACACGCTCCACACCGAGCTCCTTCAGCGCCCAGATGTTGGCGCGGTATGGAACCTCGTGCGGCGGGAACTCGTGGTGCTTGCCGTGCCTCGGTATGAAGGCTATCTCAACACCGTTTACCTCCCCTATTTCCACTGGAGCTGAGGGCCTGCCGTAGGGTGTGTGCACCTTCACAGTTTCCTTGGGCTCGAAAACGCCGTAAACCCCGGAACCGCCGATTATCCCTATCCTTGGCATGTTATCACCATTCATTTAACGGCGTGAGGCAATATAAGGGTTCCCACTCACCTTGTACTGTACAGGCCCACGTGTATGGAGAACGGCACGGGAGGGGAGGACGTCCACCGTACCATGAGCAAAACTTAATTAGACTTCACCTTAGGGGCACACGGTGGGAAGATGACGGATAGAAAACCAGTTGATATAGTTCTGCCTGAGGTTGAGAGCCCGGTTCTCATAGAGGGCTACCCTGGCATAGGCCTCGTCGGCCACATAGCAGGTAACTTCCTGGCCAAGGAACTCGGGATGGAGATGATAGGCTACGTCGAGAGCCCGTTCATCCCGCCCATGGCACTCATACTGGAGGGAAAACCCAACCCACCGCTCCGCTTCTACGGAAAGGACAACCTCATCGTGGCGGTGGCGGATGTCTACGTGCCCCCAACCCTCGTCAACGAGATAGTGAGGGAGCTCGTTGACTACCTGAAGAGGACGAATGCTCAGAAGGTAGTGTCGATGGGGGGAATCGGAATAGGCTTCAGAAAGGAGAAGATGGAAGTCTGGGGCGTGGGGAGCAGGGAAGAGCTGAACGAGGGGCTGAAAGAGTTCGGCGTGAAGATACTCCAGTACGGTTCGATAATGGGCATGAGCGGAAGGCTGCTGTGGGAAGCAGGCCGTGAGGGCCTCAGCACCTACGTCCTCCTCGGTGAGACGTTCGGGGACAGGCCAGACCCGCTGGCGGCGGCCAACGTCATAGAGGTTCTGAAGAAGCTCTTAGGAATTGAGCTGTCGACGGAGCCGCTGGTGGAGGAGGCGAGGGCAATCGAGGAGCAGCTCAGGAAGATGCACGAGGAGATGGAGAAGGCCAGAAGAACCGCCGAAAAACAGTACGAGAGCATATACCTCTGATGAGGTGGGGGTAATAACATGGACATAGAAGCCATCATGTTGTCCGGCATCGCCCGGAGGGTCCTGGATGAGCTGCTCCACAATCCGTACAGAACGATAGAGGTGAGGAGCGCGCGGAACGTTGAAGCACTGGAGAGGGCCGAAGCCGGGGGAAAGCTGTTCCTCACCTACGACTCAGCGGAGGACATACACGTGGGAACGGAGGGGCTCGTGGTAGAGCTCCTTAGGGTGGAGGAGATGGAGACCAGGATACCCTGGGAGGAGAGCGACGAGCGGGAGGTAACGGTCTGCAGGGCACAGGTCAGGCTGGTAGGCCTTGGAAGGATCATGGAGATCCGGAGAGAGGGAAACGTGACGAAGGTTCGGATCAGGGAACTCATGCCGCACGAGATGAGCATGGGCTAAAAGAGCCTGAGCTGTCTTCCCCGGGACTTCTTACCTCTTTTTGGAGGTTCAAGCCGCCTGAACTCGAGGCCCTCCTTTTCGAGGAGCTTTTTAGCACCCGACGTCAGGGAGGGGGCAACGAGTATACCCCTAACGTTCTCGTGCTCCTCTCGGAGGGTCTCCACGTAGCGCTTCAGCTGGCTGACCGCGTGCAGTTCCGCCCTCCGCCGCTTGAGCTCAAGAACGACGACGTTTCCGTCCTTATCCACCCCGAGAACATCTACTATCCCGTGCTTGATGGGCTTCTCACGGTGGAGGGGCCTAAAACCGGGCTCTATAACCTCTGGATTCTCGAATATCAGCTCGGCCATCTCGGCCTCACTCCCTGTCAGGGCCAGCTCCTCGGAGTCCTCGGCATGGAAAACCGTTACGAGGTAGACCTCATCAAGCTCGACCTCCAGCGTCTCCCGCGGCTTCCGCCTGACGGATATCAGAACCGGCTTCTCCCTGATCTCAAGTCTGACGACACTTCCGGGAGGCTGCCAGTTGACAGGCTCTCGCTTCTCCCCCTTGTGGATCAGCAGCGAACCGTCCGGCTTGACCATTATAATCCTATCCCCCGAACCAAGCTCGCTTTTGGCCCGCCCATCGTAGTGAACCCTGCAGCGGGCAAAGATGGTCAGGATACCTTCGGACGAGACTGCCGAATCAACGAAGAGCTTTACTTCCTCTGGAGACGGGTTTTCCCTGAACTCGACTTTGGGCATGGAGAAAGGTTCGAGAAAGAGTTTATAAAATTTTAAAGTTTTTGACCGTTAACGGAAAATGTTACCCCCTTCTCACACCCAGTCCCCAGACGATTCCGAGTAGAATTATCCACTGGAGAATGAAACGGGAGTTCAAGGTTCTATCATAAACTGCACTGAGCAACCCCAAGACCAAGATTAGAGTTAGAACTTCAGCCGATTTCTTTGGATCCTTCATCTCGTTGAGGTTATCCACTAATAAGTATGGAACCAGTGTAATTGGAACGAGCGAGAGGAGTAGGAATATCAGCATTTTTCCAGGAGTTGGTGGTGTATCGAAGTGTTTTCCAAGGACTACGACCAATCCGAAGAGCAATAAGCCCAGAATCCCGAGTTTAAACCTCATACCTCCGCCTCCGGTACCATATTCTCAAGGGAAGCGTTCCTAAAGCTATTACAAGGGGAAAGATCACTATACCAACCGCGGGCAACTTCTCGTCGCTGGCAGACCAGATCAGGGGATAGGTTAAAAAACCCAACGCGAATATCGCTCCACTTCTCCACAGTTCCTCTCTGGTTATATCGTCCATAGTTAACATCCCCAGTGTACTTAATGATGTGCAGCAGGGATTAACTGCACAGGTTCAACACCATAAAAACCAAGGCAACTCCAAAGATTGCCTTCCTCCGGCTCATAGCCACCACCTGACCACCTGGTCAATCATTATAAACAATGTGAATATATAAATTTTTCTTTTACTAATAGTAGTATTTAATAAATGTTTTTTTCATAGATTCTCCAAGTTCTAACCATGTCAAAACAACGAGAACGAGCCAAAATAAGCCAGAGTAAAAGAATGAACAAAAGAACACAAAAATCCATTTCTAAGCTCTATTGAAAAAACAGAGCATTCAGCGTCTACGAATCAAAAACTGGACTGAAATCCATTAAAATAGAAAAGACACCTTAATCCTCAACCCCCTTCTCCGTTATCCTGAACACGGCCTCTCCCTCTGGGAGGTGCGGGCTGTCTATGAGGCGGGCGACCCTCTTTCCGGCCTTGCCCTTCCTCAGGTAGACCCTGAGGGTTGCCGAGTGAGCCAGTATGTGCCCTCCGACGGGTCTCGTTGGATCACCGAAGAAAGCGTCGGGCTTGGCCTGAACCTGGTTGGTCACGAAGACGACTATATCGTAGAGATCAGCTAACCTGTGGAGATCCGCTAGGTGCTTGGCCAGCTTCTGCTGCCTCTCCGCCAGACTTCCTCTGCCGACGTACTCACTCCTGAAGTGGGACATTAGGGAGTCTATTATCAGGAGCTTAACCGGTCTCTCGCTATCTGCCTTCTCCTTTATTATCTCCTCCGCTTTCTCGATTAGAAGCATCTGATGGTTGCTGTTGAAGGCCCTGGCAACGTAGATGTTCTTGAGGACCTCCTCCGGATCGAGGTTTCTGTTCTCGGCTATCTGCCGTATCCTCTCGGGTCTGAACGTGTTCTCCGTGTCTATCCATATGACGGAACCGCCGAGTCCCCCCTCCTCAGGTGATAGCTGGGCCATGACGGCGAGGGTGTGGGCGAGCTGAGTCTTTCCGGACCCGAACTCTCCGAACACCTCTGTTATGGCCTGCGTTTCCAGTCCACCGCCGAGTAGTTTGTCGAGGCTCTTGCTTCCGGTGGATACCTTGCCTATGCCCCTCCTCCTTTCGTAGTACTCATCCGCCCGCATAAACGTCCCGATGTTGGCGGACTCCCTGGCGGCCTGGATTATCTTCAGCGCGGCTCCCTCACTTATGCCCGCTATCTCCTTGAGTTCCAGGGGAGAGGCAACGGCTATCGCCTCGATCGTGTCATAACCGGCCTCTCTGAGCTTCTCGGCCGTGGCTGGACCGACACCAGGCAAGTCCTCAATGCTGGACGCCTGTTTTTTCACCTTCTTTCCCTTGGACTTTCCGGTCTTGTTATCAGAGGTGACCTCAAGCTCCTCAAACTCGTCGAGTTCTTTAACGTCATCGTTAGAGCTGACCATACGCTTCAACCCCCAAATGACTAGTGCGAAACACCGTTAAATATTTTTTCGTCAAGGAACCGGGGGGTTTAACGGGAGATTTAGAGGCGTTCTAAATTACTACTGGACAAAATCCAGATCAGAGCCCGTTGCAGTAACATAATTATCTACATTTAGATTGATATGATAGCATGTAGATATCAATAGAATAAGCCCCCCAGAGTTATGTTTCCACTGGAACCGTGTTTTGGAGAATGGATGGGCAAGAGCGGTGAATGTTATATGTACAAACGCGATTGAACTGTTTACATTTGTTCAACAGGGGTATTTTTATTGGATGATACTAAATTGTTATACAATGTTCGTTATAGTCGTGTGAATTGGGCTATTAACTAATCAATGTTCATAGAAACCATTAAGTATAGTTCCTCAACTAGATAGTGGGAGTTCTTGTTAGCTCGGAGAAAAATCAAACTATGGGATTCTTCCCAATCACGTCTCCACTGGAAATGAAACTCTGGGGGGTCATTTAACGTTTAATTTTTGCTTTCTATGAAAACAGAATCACTTAACAAAATGGCCATGTATGGGTATCAATGCTCGTCATTTCCATGTATATATATGGTCATTCTTCTTTCACAGGAAACAGGAGTTTCATTTCCTCTGGAGTTTTACATTATGAAAGTCGTATGAACAGAGATGTTCATCCAATTCCCGCGTTTCCTCTGAAGCTGCTGTCAAGTTTCCCTTTTTGTCCTCCTCGTTTAGACAGGTACATGACCAGCAAACTCTATAAACTCCAGTACCTATGTTTCCTCTGCTTCCTGTGATGCATGTTGAATTTGGATGATGAACTGACGATAAATGTGGTATAAATTAGTGTAATTATCATATAATGTGCACAGTACTTGATTATCTGTCCCTAGATAGAGTCTGAAAATGTATGCTGTGGGAGGTACTCCTGTGTTTCCACTGGAGCGGTGGTGAGAATCCGTGAACGACCTGGACTCGCTGTTCGAGAAATACCTGAAGGCCCGGAAGATATTCAAGAACAAAGAGGTACTTAGGCATAGTTATACCCCCCGTGAGCTGCCCCATAGGAAGAATCAGATAGAGGAACTAGCCCACATTCTAGTACCTGTTCTGAGAGGGGATCCTCCGTCCAACGTCTTCGTTTATGGAAAGACAGGAACAGGAAAGACCGTCACCATCAAGTTCGTGACCGATGAGCTGAAGAGAGCCTCGGTTAAGTACGACGTTCCCGTGGACGTTATCTACATCAACTGTGAGATAGTTGACACCCAGTATCGTGTGCTGGCCAACGTCGTTAATTACTTCAAGGATAGGACCGGCATTGAGGTTCCCCTGGTTGGATGGCCAACCGATGAGGTCTACTCGAAGCTGAAACACGTGCTTGAGTCATGTGGGAGTTTCGTCATAATAGTGCTGGATGAGATAGACAAGCTGGTGAAGAAGAGCGGCGATGACATCCTCTACTCCCTCACACGCATAAACTCCGAGCTATCGAGGACCAAGGTCAGCATAATCGGCATATCAAACGATCTACGCTTTAAGGACTACCTGGATCCAAGGGTTCTATCCAGTTTAAGCGAGGAGGAGGTGGTGTTCCCGCCTTACGACGCCAACCAGCTGAGGGACATCCTGTTACAACGTGCCAAGGATGCGTTCTATGAGGGGGTGCTTGACGAGGGTGTGGTTCCCCTCTGTGCCGCTCTGGCCGCTCGAGAGCACGGTGATGCCAGGAGGGCCCTCGACCTTCTCAGGGTGGCGGGGGAGATAGCCGAGAGGGAAGGGGCGAGCAAGGTAACCGAGAGACACGTCATAAAGGCCCAGGAGAAGATAGAGCAGGATACTATGGAGGAAGTGATAAAGACCCTGCCCCTGCACTCCAAGGTTCTCCTGTACTCGATAGTTCTCCTAGATGAGAACGGAGAGCTTCCCGCCAACACCGGGGACGTGTACTCCGTCTACACGGAGGTGTGCGACCACATAGACCTAGCTCCGTTGACCCAAAGGAGGATAAGCGATCTCATAAACGAGCTCGACATGCTCGGCATAGTCAACGCGAAGGTGGTCAGCAAGGGGAGGTACGGAAGGACGAAGGAGATACGTTTGAGCATAACCCCCTACAGGATAAAGAACATCTACCGCCGTGATTCCCAGCTTCGCTCCCTTCTGACGCTCAGCATGTCCCGGCAGGGGAGGCTGATATGATGGGGATAATCGAGGACCTGCTCTCAAACCTCTACCTGATAACCCCCTCCGCGTACTACCTTCTCTCCGATCCATACGATAGGAACGAGTTCACGTTAGTTGACTTAATCAAGTTCGCCAAATCCAAGGGAACGTTCATAATAACCCCTGAAATAGCTGAGGAGTTCTTGAGTTTAGTTACCGGTTCCGTGGCTGCTCCGACGAACCCGGAACCCGAAAACGTGGCCGAAGAACCCAAGGATGAGAACC
>Ga0256834_1002388_pt1 | contig 11880 bp, 10 predicted proteins | sample 4281140metaG_FD_190536 | JGI IMG/M metagenome (GOLD analysis project Ga0256834, IMG submission 190536) | Hydrothermal vent microbial communities from East Pacific Rise, Pacific Ocean - 4281-140 | ecosystem: Environmental > Aquatic > Marine > Hydrothermal vents | place: Pacific Ocean: East... | reverse complement strand
AATTAAAAACACAAAATATGCAACATATATTTACCGTAAAGAACAACTAAAAATGAAATTTTAAGGTTTTCCTGAAGTTTTAAATTAACTTGCGGATTTAAGGGAACAATGCATTTCTCTAAAGAAGATTATAATATTGAAGAAAATGGAGTTTCGTATACCTATTATCAAAAGAATGGAAATCTTTATTATAATTCCATTAAACAAAAGACAGAAATACAAGATAGAAAAAAGATAAAAACAACCAACTATGCTAAAGATGGTTCGGTATTAAAAACACTTAATATTTAACAAATATCAATTAAAGCAAAGCGTTTATTAACTGTTTTTCAGAATATAATAGATATTACTTATCTTTGTTTTACTAAAATAACAATTATGGCAAGAGCAATAAATCTTTCATTTAGTGGTACAGATTATAGTGTAGGAATTCAAAAAGTAGATCGGAAAAAAATTTACGGCTATACAGTTGTAGATGTAAAAGACGATAGCGGTTCAAAATGCGGACTAGCAACAATAACCGATGACGGAAAATACATTCTCTCAAAAGGTTGCGTTGGCTACACAGCACTTAATGAAAAGAACGAATATGTAGCAACTAGCAGTATTAAAATGTTGGATGTTGATGGTAATGCTATCGAAAAAATACCATCATCGTTTGATGCTGAAAAAATCGAATTAGAAAAAGCAACCTTAGAAGATTATCTAAAACTGCACGTAAAATCGGTTTACGAATTAAATTCTGATAATGAAGATGTAGATATAAAGGCATTAGTTGCATTACTAAAAGCAGAAAAAGTAATGCGATTTAAGTTTAATTACCGAACCGATTACGATGATGATGACGCATTTTTATTACAAAGCGATGACACCGTTTTTATGGTTATTGGTTCTATTAGTCCATTTGAATTTATTGGTCTAGAAAAAGTAATTGAAGAAGTAAGTAATGATGAAGAATATGATGACGATTTCGATTTTGGAATGTTATAAGCAAGTTAAAAGCAACATTCAAAACGAAAAATTCAACATAAAAATTTAAAAAATGAGTTTAAGAAAAATACATATATCAAATAGTAAAGCAAGAAATACTTTAATAAATTTCAAAGGTTTTACACCAGTTTCTAAGGCTGTTAAAGTAGATCAAAACGAAAAGCCAATCAATAATAAAAAAATCATTAAAGGTATTGCCAATACATCTTTTGAAATGTTGAGCAAACAATACAATGATTTAGATGAATTTGCAGAAGCATTAATTGCTGGAAATCCAGAAATAAATTTAGAAGTTACAGGTAAATTCTTAGGGCAAACACCAAAAGTTTATATCAACGAAGACTTAAATGTAGTTTTTAGAGTAAATAAAATCGAAAAAGTCTTTAATCCACAAGGAGAATTAAAAGAAGAAAGAAACTTAAGACATTTGTCTGCTAATGTAACCGAAGAAGAACCATTAAAATGGTCTGGTAAATTCTTTCCGATAGAAAAATCATTCAACAAATTTGTTTTTGTTAGAACTTATCAATTATTACACGATAGCGGTTTAACCTTCGATTTCCTTTATAATATGGCAAAAGAATTAGAAGAAAAAAAGAGTTTTTTACTACTTGGTAGTGGTTCCAAAGGAACTGGTCCAGCCATTTTTCAAGAAAACGGACAAGCATTCAGAATATTTTTAGAAGGTAGAACACAAGGCGATAATTACATGCTATTAATGCACTTATCTAATTTAGAATTTAAATCACTTAACAATGAATAACAGTTTTGTAACCAAAGCAATTAACTACAAAAAGTTTATTGCATCACGATATATTGCGATTGAAGAAGAGAGTATCACCACTAAATTAGTACAATTTAAACAATTTTTGGTGTCGTTAAAATACGATGGTCATTTCTATGCAATGGCATACGAAAACGATGAAGTCACTTTAATTAACCGTAACGGAAAAATTTTAGAAAAAATACAACTTCATACTGAAATTGCAAATTTGTGCAAAGCAAAAGGCATCAAAAAAATATTTGTTGCAGGTGAATTGTATGTCGATGGCGACAAAAGAACCCGACAATTTAATGTAACTTCTGCTATTGCAAATGGTGGCGAAAATCTAAAATTTGCAACTTTTGATTTAATAGAATTAGAAGATGAATTATACAAAGAAAAAACAGTTTTTGAAAAATACGATAAACTAAAAGAAATCTTTTCAAGTGAAGGACAAATTCATTTGGTAGAACATTTTGTAACCGAAAGCAAACGTGAAATAGAAGAATATTTCAAAGAAAAAGTTTCTATTGGTAATGCCGAAGGTTTGGTGGTAAAAAACGAAGGTTTTTCTATTTATAAAATAAAACCAAAATTTACTTTTGATGCTGTAATCGTTGGTTTTGCAAGTAGTGATGGTGATCGATCAGATTTGCTTAGAGATTTTTTATTGGCATTTAGAAAAGACGATGGTTCGTATCAAATTTTCGCACATTTAAGTCATGGTTTTACAGACGATCAGCGAAGAGAATTATTGGCAGAATACAAAAAGAAAACTGTAAAGTCCAACTATTTAGAAGTTGCCAGAAACCGATTAGGTTTTCAAATGGTAAAACCAGAAACAGTAATCGAATTTTCTTGTATTGATGTAATAAATCAAGACAGTAAAGGTAACATCCTTAAAATGAACCTTTCTTACGATGAAAAAACAGGTTATTCTGGTAATTATCAGCAGCCAACTGTTTCGGTTACTATACCTTTATTTATAAAATTTAGAGAAGACAAAAAAGCAACGGTCGAAGATGTAAACTTCAAACAAATATTAGAAATCATTTCTTTTGATGATGTTGATAATAAAAAACACGATGGCGATTTACCAAAATCAGAAATCGTTAAACGAGAAGTTTACGTAAAAGAAAGTCGTGGTTCAAAAATGATTAGAAAATTTGTTGTGTTAAAAACCAATAAAGAGAATTTCGAAAATTATCCTGCTTACGTATTTCATTATACCGATTTTAGTTCTGGCAGAAAAGATCCATTAAAAAAAGATGTAAAAGTTACAGATAGCGAAACCCAGGCAACCGAAATATTTGATGAATTTATTTTAAAAAATATTAAAAAAGGTTGGGAAAAAGCATAAATTAGTTCAAAAAACGATTACAAAATAGAAGTATCTCTATGAAAACAGAAAGCATCACTTTATTTTATAAACAAGAAAAAAGCGATAAAGTTTACAAAGCATCTTTAGAAGAAAAAGAAGATGGTTTTATAGTAAACTTTGCTTATGGCAGACGTGGATCAACCTTAAAAACAGGCACAAAAACACAAACGCCAGTTGTGTATGAAAAAGCAAAAAAAATCTACGATAAGTTAATAACATCAAAATCTGCAAAAGGTTATATACCAGATCAAGATGATTCAGACTATGTGTATGAAAGCGACCAAGTAAAAACAGGTATTCATTGTCAGTTATTAAACCCAATAGATAACGAAGAAGTTGTTGCGTTAATTGCAGATAATAATTGGTGGATGCAAGAAAAAAAAGATGGCCGAAGAATGTTAATCCAAACTAAAGAGACAGAAAGCGGAGAAACTAAGGTTATTGCTATAAATAGAAAAGGGTTTTCTATTGGTGCGCCCGAAAAAATTATTACTGCAGTTGATAATGCATTAAAAAATGGCAAACTTGGTAATATTGTCATTGATGGAGAAGTGATTGATGAAACACTGTATGTTTTTGATATGTTATCCGATGAAATAAATCCGTTATTTAATGAAAAAACCTATGCAGAAAGATATGAAAACCTACGTTCTGAAGTCGAAATAATAGATAGTGAGCACATTAAACTTGTTGAAGTAGTTAAAAATCAAGAACAAAAACAGACTTTATACAACAAATTGAAAAAAGAAAATGCGGAAGGCGTTGTATTTAAAAAGCAAAGTTCTACATACCAAGCAGGTCGTCCAAATTCTGGTGGAGCGCAAGTAAAATTTAAGTTTTATGATACTGCATCGGTAATTGTTTCAAAAATAAATGATAAGCGAAGTGTTGGCATGTCTATTTTAGAAAACGGAAAAGAAATTTTTATTGGTAATGTAACTATTTCAGTAAATAAAGAAATTCCAAAAAAAGAGGAGATTATAGAAGTTCGTTATTTATACGCTTACAAAGGCGGCAGTTTATATCAACCAACTTTTTTAGGTGTTCGTGATGATATTGATAAATTGGAATGTATTATTTCACAATTAAAATATAAACCAGAGTAATTTTGCAGAAAAAAAAGGAAGAAACAAGATAAAAGACACCTTAAATAAAATATTATCTCAATTAGATAATTCTGAAGAAAACCAACAAGTTTCCATTTATGGTAATGGCATTATTTGGCAAGCAGCAACAGGAAATATTAAAGGTGAAAAGAAAAATAAAGGATAGAAGTATATACATGTAATTTCAAGCGAATTGATAAGTTTTGTTTTATTTTAAACTGACATTTGGTAATTTAAAACGATAATATTTTGCGTTTATCAATTAAATAATTGCACATATCAATCCGATTAAATAGATAGAATAATTTAATTTAATTTTGAATTATTAAATTTCTTAAAATGTCAAAATTAAAGTTAAAGCAATATTTATTACTAGATGAATCTGAAAAATCATTATTGAATGTGTTTGGTCATAAAGAATTAAACTTAAATGGATTAGATATTTCACTTAGCAAGATGTTAGAAAAATTAAATGTTCAAGAATATTCGAATAATGATTTGTTAAATAAAATAAAGAAAATTGAAAAGCATGTTAATAAAGAATATGCAATTAAGTATATAACAAACTATTTAGAATATAATAAAAATTAAAAATATGGGCATATTAAACCAATTTAGATCAATAATTCAATGGGAAGATCCAAGGTCAAATGAGTTATTTATTAAATTTACTGACAAAGGCGATGAAATTAAAAATGCATCAAAATTAATTTTACAAGAAGGACAAGGTTGTATTTTAACATACCAAGGGAAAGTGGTAGAGATTTTTGATGAAGCAGGAATGTATGATTTAAAATCGGATAATAAACCTTTTGTTACAACCATCAAAAAATTCTTAAAATTACAAGAAGGTTCTGAGCATATTATGGGAATTTGGTTTTACCGAAAAGCAGACATTTTAAATATGCGTTGGGGAACTCGTGTGCCAATTGCATATACAGATCCAACTTATACATTTCCTATTTTACTTTCGGCATTTGGTAATTACAGTATAAAAATTATAGAACCTAAAAATTTCTTTGAAAACGTAATTGCAGGAAAAGAATATTTTGGTCACGCTGAATTAAAGGAGGTATTCTTATCAAGAATTACACAAAACATAACCGATTATTTAGCAAATGCAAAATTTTCATACGTAGATATTGACAGTAATTTAAACAATATTGCAGTAGAAATTCGTTCAAAAACCGAAAACATTTTTACCGATTTAGGCTTTAAAATATTAGATTATCGTATTGAAGGAACTCAATTCGATAAAGAAACTTTAGATAGAATTGCAAAAATATCCGATGTGCAAGCCGAAGTTTTAGCAGCAAAAATCGCAGGTATTAATTATACAGAACATCAGCAATTACAAGCAATGCGAGATGCTGCAAATAATGAAAGTGGTGGTGCTGGTATTTTAATGGGGATGAATGCTGGTGTTGGAGCAGGAGCAATGATGAATCAAGGAACGCAACACCAACAACAAAACCAACAGCAAACTCAAGTAGCATCACCAATGGATAAGCTTAAAAAGTTAAAAGAACTTTTTGATCTGGAGTTGATTAACGACGAAGAATTTTCGTTAAAGAAAAAAGAAATTTTAGATACAATGTAATATTAAGATAAAATCTTAGATTTGTAAATCTCAAAAAAAATAACTAAATCATTATGGAAAACGTATTACCAAAATATAAAAGACCTCTAAAAGGCATTAATGAACCAACTGTAAGTGTTGATTTTTGGGATGAAGCTATAGATGCTTTTGACGAAAAAGAATTTCGAAAGGCAGCAATTGCAACTGTTAATTATATGAATCCTAATTTATTGAAAGATATTGATGCCGATAAAGATATCGAAATTATACAAATGCAGGGTTCGGCAGAAATTCATCTTAAAATTACAAAGGAAGTTTTTTCTGTAAAAGCACCTTTTTTAAAAATAACGTCCGAAACAAACAAAATAGCTTTGTTAAGGAAAGTTGCCGAAGCAAATTTTTCTCCGTTAACATTAGCACAAATTAATTTGCATAATGATGAATTATGGTTTGAATATGAAATGCCAATTTCGGTTTGTCAACCAAATAAAATATATGATTTGCTAAGACAAGTATGTGTTTATGCAGATGATTATGATGATATGTTTATCGAAAATTATAAAGCATCTTTTTATAAAGAACCTAAATATATACTATTAACAGATACCGAAAAAGAACAAGTTTGGAGTCAGATAAATGATATTTTAGAAGATTATAAAAACTATTCGCAATTCTTTAAAGACAAACGTTGGGATGATTATGAATGGGATATTACGGTAATTTCATTACTTAAAATATCAAATATGCCGTATATTCATGGCGTTTTAAGAACAGACTTGCAAGAATATATTAGTAATTTATTTAATGGTAATTTAGATTTTAAATTTCGTCAAGATAAAGGAACTAATTTTATGAAAGAATTGTGTGCTAAATCTAAAGAAGAAATTATGAGTAATGCATATCATGCAGATGCTTTTATTTCTTTACGCTGGCGAAGTTCAGAGCAAATTATAAAAGATTGGGCAACTGGTAGATTAGAAATGGTTCAAAAGTATGAAAAAGACGATAGCAACTTTAGTTTGTCTTATTATTTACAATTTCAATTATTAAAATTAATTTACGATTATAATTTAGAGGAAAATTATACCAATGCAATTAATAATGTATTAGAAGAAGTTTCAGGTTTAGAACCAAGTGTTGCGGCACCAAAATTAGCAAAAGTATTTCATGCTTTACATGAAGGTGAAATTAACCTATTGGGTAAAAAGAAGAAAAAAGGATTCTTATCTAGTTTATTTAATTAAAAATTGCTCTAAAATATTTTAAAATGGAAAATACAAAAAATTCAATATATAAAATCATTACTGCTGGCGGAACAGGAACAGGTTTTAAAGTAGCAAATCAAAAATTTGTAATTACTAATTATCATGTAGTGAAAGGTTATAAAACGGTTGCTGTGGAAGATCACGATAAAAATCGTTTTCTAGCAAACGTTATCATGGTAAATACCGATGTAGATTTGGCTTTTTTACAAGTAACCGAATTAGAAAATGCAGAAAGTAATATTGCTATAAATGAAAATTTAGAAGTTCAAAACAGACAGAAAATTTTCATTAATGGTTTTCCTTTCGGGATGCCATTTACAGTAACCGAAGGTATTGTTTCTTCGCCAAACCAACCAATGCATGGTAGAAATTATGTACAAACAGACGCAGCAGTAAATCCAGGTAATTCTGGCGGACCAATGTTAAACGAAAAAGGCGAGTTAGTTGGTGTAACTACATCTAAATTTACCGAAGCAGATAATGTAGGTTTTGGGATTCAGCATACCGATATTATCAAGCAAATAACCGATTTTACTTTTGAAAATGATGGTAAATACAGAGTAAAATGTAACTCTTGTGATCATTTTACCGAAGAGGAAACAGAATTCTGTAATCATTGCGGAAACACGATAGACAAATCTGTCTTTGAGGAATTCGAGAAATCACATTTTGCAAATTTCACCGAAGGCGCTTTAGAAGAATTAGGAATTAACCCAATTTTATGTCGTGCTGGTCGTGATTATTGGGAGTTTCATCAAGGTTCTGCATTAGTAAGAATATTTATTGTAAATAATAATTATTTATATGCAACATCGCCATTAAATAAATTACCGAAACAAAATTTAGATGAATTGTTAACGTATTTAACCTCAAACAAGGTTGCACCTTATAAATTGGGAATTTATGAAAATAAAATTTTCATTTCTTATCGTACGCATTTATCCGATATTTATTCCGATCAAAAAGATAAGATAAAAGAAAATATTAAAAATTTAGCGCTTAAAGCGGATGAATTAGATGATGTTTTTAAAAATACTTACGGTTGCGAAATGTCTATGGAAAGTAAAGTAGATGCAGATAATTTAATTGAAGCAGTACAGAATAAAGCACAAGAAACAGAAATTAATATTGATAATGACTCACAAGGTCATCAAGATAACGGAAACGCAATGAGCAAATTAAAGAAGTTGAAAAACCTATTAAGTATGGATTTAATCTCCGAAGCAGATTATAATAAAAAGAAAGAAGAAATTCTATCTGAAATATAATGTTAAATTATTTGTAATTTGTAAAAAGAGAATTCATTAATTTGGATTCTCTTTTATTTTTTTTAATAACTTAATAAATTGAATGACTTTCATTTAAAAGTATAATTAACCCGTATTGGATAATTGTATATGAACGGTTTGTGTAAGAATAGTTGCAGATTTAAAGGCGCGAAACTTTCAATTTATGACTAAACTTTGTTCAAAAATCTATCATTATTTTCTGAGGCAAAAGTAGCAGGAATTCCACTAAAAAATGAGTCAATAAATAATTCATCATATTAATTCCCTGTTATTCCATTTATAAATGTTTCTACAAATTCAATGATTTGTTTTAATATTCTATCTCCTAATTTCTTGCGTTTCAGAACTGATGGTTTTTCTCCTTTAATTAAATCTAATACTTCATCACGTAATGGTTCACGTTCAGCATATAAATAAGTGTCTATCAGTTTTTGTGTTTTTTCTTCTGATAAATTCTCATCTTTTATCAGTTTCTTAAATGCCTTTTTCTGTTCTTCATTCCAAAATACTTCAAAGGCTTCTGGAATGTCGTCTGTATCGTCAATAGTTGGTAAATTGTCTTCAATAAATTTCTGAATTAATTCTCGTTTACTTCTTAAATTTACTTCTGTATTTAACAAGTTCTCTATTTCTTGTTCCGTTTTTGTTGCATCTTTTTGAGTATCTGATTTTAGTTTTATCAATAACTGAATGATGTAATTTACATTTATTTCGTCTCGATGAATTAATTCTAATTCAAAATCTACATCATCTAAAATTGAAACTTTTTCTTTTTCGGTATCGCTTTTTACTTTTTGCCATAAATCTAAATATTTACTTTTGTAGTTTTCAAAAAGTTGCTCATTCATTGATAAATCTTCCCATTTAAAATCGGAAAATGTATTTAAAATATTTATTATTCGCATTAATTGTCTAAATGCTTTAATAAATGCTAATTCATCATCTTCTGAAATTAAATCGTTTACACTATCATAAGTTGGTGCAATTTTAAGTAATTCGATATAAGCAATATTAAATTTCTTTACATAATCATCATATGGTTTCATTATGATAACTTCAATGGCTTCTTTATTACTGAATAAAGTTATGGCTTCATCTGTTGCCTTTTTTAAGTTTCTAAAAACAACAATGTTTCCTTGTGATTTTTGTTCGTTTAGTATTCTGTTTGTTCTTGAATATGCTTGAATTAAACCGTGATATTTTAAGTTTTTATCTACATACAAAGTATTTAAAGGCGGACTATCAAAACCTGTTAAAAACATATTTACAACTAATAAAATATCAATTTTACGTTCTTTTACTTTCTTTGAAATATCATTGTAGTAATTGTAAAATGATTGGCTGTCTTTTGTAGAAAATTTAGTACCAAACATTTTGTTGTAATCTCCAATATATTCTTCTAATTTATCTCTTGAATGTACATTCAAACCATATAATGCTTTTGGTTCGTTTATAACTGATAATTCTTCTGTAATAAAACCGTTTGCATCTGCATCATCTTCATTGGTTACATAACTAAAAATCGTTGCAATTTTTAAATTGTGCTTTCCTTCTTCTTTTTTCTTTTGAAATAGATCGTAGTACTTTATCAAAGTTTTTACGCCACTTACAGTAAACATACCTGTAAATTCTCTTTGATGTGTTTTTCTATTGTGATTGGCAATAATGTAATCTGTAATTTTCTCTAAACGTTTTTCACTTTCCATTAACTCTTTTGTGTCAATGTCTTCTACTTCAATATCTATTTCGGTTGCTGTTTCTTTTCGTTTATATCTTCCAACATATTCAACTGAAAACTTAAGTACATTTTCATCTTTTATGGCATCTGTAATTACATATTTATGTAAACATTCACCAAATAATTCTTTGGTTGTTCGTTTTCCTAATTCGTTTTTTACTGCGTTATCTTTAAAAATTGGTGTTCCTGTAAAACCAAACATTTGGCTATCTTTAAAAAAGGCTTTAATTCGGTTATGAGTTTCGCCAAATTGTGAACGATGACATTCATCAAAGATAAAAACTGTTTTGCCTGTGCGGCTCGCACCCATTTTTTCTAAATACTTAGTTTTGCTAATGGCTGTATTTAGTTTTTGAATGGTTGTTACTATTAACTTTGTGTCGTCTGAAAATTGCTTGACTAATACTTTTGTGTTTTCAGTTCCGTCAACACTTCCTTTGCTAAAACTATTAAATTCTTTAGTAGTTTGATAATCTAAATCTTTTCTATCTACCACAAATACCACTTTATTAACTTGTGGCATATTCATTATTATTTGACTTGCTTTAAAAGAAGTTAAAGTTTTACCTGAACCTGTTGTATGCCAAATATAAGCGTTGTTATTTGAATTTTCGACTTGGTTTACCAATGTTTCAACTGCATAAAATTGATATGGTCTAAGTACCATTAATATTTTATGTGTTTCATTGAGTACAATGTACTTGCTTATCATTTTTGAAATATGACAAGGTTCTAAAAATTCAGATGTAAAACCATTTAAAATATTGGTTTGACGTTTATTATCTTTATCTGTCCAAAAGAATGTTTGTTTTCTTGAAAGTGCTTGAATTCTATTATTTGAAAAATATTTAGTATTTACACCATTACTTATTATAAAAATTTGAACGTATTGAAATAATGCCATTCCACTCCAAAAAGAATGTCGTTTATATCTACATATTTGATTAAAGGCTTCTTTCATACCTAAACCTTTTCGTTTTAATTCAATATGTACTAAAGGTAAACCATTGATTAGCAAAGTAACATCATATCGGTTTTTATATGAGCCTTCCATAGAAACTTGATGTGTTACTTGAAATTCATTTTGACACCAATGCTCTGTATTTAGAAATTCAAAATATAAATTATCACCATTATCACGCTGAATATGTTGTTTTTCTCTTAGTGTTTTTGCTTTTTCAAATACCGAACCTTTACTTAGAATATTTAATACTCTTTCAAATTCTTTGTCAGACAAAGTAATGTTGTTGTGGGTTTCTAATTGCGTTTTTAAATTAGAAACTAAAGCAGTTTCATCTGTTATTACGACTTTTGCATATTTCAACTTTTGCAGTTGTGCAACTAATTGGTTTTCGAGTACTTGTTCTGGTTGTTTGCTCATTTTATTTGTTTAATTTGGCACTCTTTTTGCTCTTAAATGTTTGCAGATATGCAAGTTTTTTGTTAAATATGTTTCAAATTTGATACTTTTGTATATCTTTGCACTGTTCTTTACCTTTGGTAGGGAATTTACAAAGGTCTTAAACGTTGAACCCACTAATCAACGTTTTTTTTATGTCCAATCGGGACTGTCTTTAATTTTTTTCAAATTATAATCGTTGTTTATTTCATAAGCCGTTACAAATTTTGCTTTTTTATTGGCATAAATTCTAATGACTACTATGTAGTTTCCTTTAACTAAATTTACTCTTCTTGAATTGTTATAGGTTTTATTGTTTCTATCCCAACCTTGTTTTCTTATAGATGTTGGGTCTGCTAAAGTATCTTTT
>Ga0256834_1002387_pt1 | contig 11881 bp, 7 predicted proteins | sample 4281140metaG_FD_190536 | JGI IMG/M metagenome (GOLD analysis project Ga0256834, IMG submission 190536) | Hydrothermal vent microbial communities from East Pacific Rise, Pacific Ocean - 4281-140 | ecosystem: Environmental > Aquatic > Marine > Hydrothermal vents | place: Pacific Ocean: East Pacific... | reverse complement strand
TGATGGCTCTGGTAAAGATAGTGATGAAACTGCTAAAGCAAATCATATAAATAGAGGTAGTAAATTTAATGAAAGAATAGAGTATAATGGATATGATTATAGTGCTTCAGGAGAGAATATTGCTATGTATGCTACCAAACCTGACACTCCTCCTAGCAACTCTTGGATAGATGCTTTTGATAGCTTAATAAAAAGTCGCCACGGACACTGCTCTAATATTATGAATAGTGGCTTTAAAGATGTAGGTGTTGCAGAGTATAGACCAGACAAAAAGGATAGCAGAGGTTACTATAGAGCATACTGGACACAAGATTTTGGAACACATAGATAAATAATATCTTATAGAAAAGATGATTTAAACTTATCTTGGTAAAATAGCATTAAAAAAGGCTACTATATGCTATTTTACACTACTTTATTTCTAATTTTTATATATTTCAAACTAGCTAGAGTTCATAAAAAAGAGGAACAATCAAGCCAAAAAACATATACTCTTCATGCAATTGTTGCATTAAGTGCTATTGCACTATATGGATATGGAATAGATAATTACTCATTTTTAACTATTGTTATTATCTCTTTTCTCTTCTTTATAGTTGCTGCTCTTATGGTAACTGCTGTTCAAGTAGGTGTTTTTGTAGATGGCAAACCATTTATAAAAATGAGTAATTTATATAAAGCTATGCCAATTTTATCTGCTGTTATTGCAATATTTACTTTAGCAATTTATTTTATTTAACTTCTACTTCTATAAATGCACAAGCCCTTGCATTTTGTGTATTTGTTTTAGAGCCATTTAGTGAGCCTATATCTATAGTAACATCACTTCCATTAATTGAGCTTTTACTCTCATCCATACTACTACTTAAACAGTCGCAATCATCATTAGAGCTTTGTTTTAATGCGCCACCTTTGATATAGTCTAAATCATCTTTATTATCTCCAGATAGAGAATCTTTTATCTTTACATCATCAGCTTGTGAATATCCACTATTATCTACAACAAAACAGTATCTTACAATTGCACCAGGAACTCTTTTTGGATTATTTGTATTATTGACAGGATCTGAAACTATAATTGAACTTTTTGTAATATGCATTTCTGGAGCGCCATTATTATTTATGCCTTTAGATGTTGTATATTTTAAACTACTATCACTATCTATTGTTCTTTCATAATTTTCACAACCATTATTACTGGCATTTCCACTTGCACTAAACTCCCAACATGCTGATTTGTCGCTATCTACACTATTTGGTGTTAAAGCAATTGATACACCAGAGTTAGCATTATCTATCTCATTTCCATAGCTATTATCCCAACTTGGCTTAATACCTTTTATACTTGTAGGTGGGGCATCTATTGCACCTCCACTTTTACCATAAGCAATATAATCTTGTGGTGTGGCATTAAAAGTTTTAGGATTACTAGCTTGTGATGTAGTTGTTACATCTTGTGTTGGTCTAAGTAGCAAAATATCATCTTTATCATTATTGAAATATTGAGATTTACCTTGGTATAACTCTTTTACATCTCCACTACAACTATTTGTTCCACTACCTGTATATACAATTACATAATCTCCACTATTTACATTGCAACTTGGAAAAACATAATAGTTTGTATCTTGATCGCTTAAAATATACCCTTTAATATCTCCACCATCTTTAACATAAAACTCAACAAACTCATCATTATTAGTGCCTGTTTGGGTTTCTTTGTAAAGAACTTCATTAATAACTAATTTTGCATTACTTTCCAGACCAAATGTTGCATCAAAAGGATCACTAAAGAGCAGTAACCCTGCTCTCTCTTCTATATGATTTCTTTCACTATCTTTTGCTCTATCTTCATCTACTACTAGTTTTATATTATCATCATTTATCTCTCTTCTTCTTAACCAACCTCCATTATCTCCATACATTGTATTCATATTTGCAACAACAATTGGATTATTATAGCTTTGAGAAAAATCAATCTCATATCCACTAGAGGAGTTTCCCCAACCTTTTATAATTTTATCACTTCTAATACTTTCAAACATTATCTTTTTATAACTATTAGAAGCAAAATAGTGTTCATTCCCATTTAAACCTGAATCTATAACTAAATAAGCTACTGTTTCATTTTGTGTTATATCACCATCACTTGTTTCACTTCTATTTAGAGTTAATTTAAAACCACTACTACTAACATCTTTTATTATTGAACTAAACCACGGTTTGGATACAGCATCTGGAACATTTTCATCACTTCTTTCATTGTTTCTTGTTTGAATCTCTGCTAATACAACAGGTGTTGTATTAAAACCACTAATTGATATACTCTCCCAATCATTTGAAACATTTTTTTGATAATTTTTTTTTGTATCTATAGTATCTGCTAAAATTTTTGTGCCATCTGGTAAAGTGTGTTCTCCTTTTTCTATGGCAATATATGGCACTTTTGTCATTCTAGCATGTGGACCATCTTCACCTTGAGGCTCTATTATATAGATATCAAAGCCAGATGTTGTAACATTTACAACTCTTAGTGTAGCTGGGTCGCTCCCTTGATCAGTTGGCAAAACAAATACAAGTGGAGGGGTATCATAGCTTTGTCTAAAATCTATATGTGTAATATTATCTCCACTAGTATTATTTACAGTAATAGAGTCTGCTTCCATTTTCCAAGCAAATAGTAGATTTGAAAAAATTAAAATTATAAAAATTATTTTTTTCATTCTACTTTACCTCATCCAAAAGGCTCTTAAAATCACTTTGGTCAAATTTTATTCTAAACTTTAGATATACTTTAGAGTTAAAGTTATTTTGTAAGTTAAAATCACTATCTTTAAAGCCTTTTAAGTTATAACCCAAGGTTATCTCCGCATTATCCCAAACTGTTTTTGTTGCATATACGCCAAAGCCATAATTAAAGTTATTACCACTATATGCGTGTAGCATAGATAATTGAGCGCCAAAAGTTAAATCTTCTTTATAATCATATTGTGCAAATAGTGCTAAAAAATCTATCCATGAGTCATACTCCTCATTATCTATATTATCTATTATATATTTAAGACCATATTGAACTCCAAGTTCTAATTTATCTTTAGCTCTCCAGTTTATATGAATATTATTTATAAATTTAAGTGTTTGCTCTTTTTCATTGTTTTCTTTTTTATACTCCTCTTTAAACTCTAGTTTATCTAAAACTACAACTTTACTATTTTGAGGGCGATAGACATAAGATAAACTAGCATCACTTGTTCTTGTTGTATTATTTTTATCCCAATTTATATAACTTTTTGCCCCAAAAGCTAAAGCTTGATTTTTGCTTTTATCTATTTTGTATGCAAAGTCTATATTTAATTTTTTATTATTTGCACTTACTCTACCACCAATTAAAAGCTTTCCTTGGTGTTTTTTATTGTTATACTCTATTAGTGTATTTAAGGCATCATAGCTACTACTATTTTCACCCTCATAGATACCCTTTTCATAACCAAAATTAAATGTAAATTGTTTATTTAGCTGATATTTTTGTCTAAGAGTTAAAACATTATAAACTCTATTGATATCACCTGATTTATCAAGATTTCGGCTAAATTTAATCTCTCCATCCTTCCATGGTTTATAGCTAAATCCTACTAGAGATTCATAAGAGCTTTCATTATCTGAGTTAGTTCTACTAATTGAGCCAAATATTGTAGTGTTTTTATCTATTTTATAATCTGCCTCAAGTGTAGTTAGTGTTGGATAAGTGCTACTTGCCTCTTTTCCTAAATTTTGCTCATGCGAGAGTGAAATAGTTAAATTATTATCAAGCATCTTTTGTGAAATAGAGGCTATAACTTGATTTGCACTCCTATTTGATTTAATATGCCTAAAACCAATTGAAGCTGTTGTATTTTTATCTTTATAGTTAACTTTAGTAGTCGCTTCTGTAGTAGAAGAGCTTTTTGAAGTAAACTCTTTTTGATTACTAATTTCAGCCTCTATATCTACATTATTGGTAACTTTTTTAGTAACTCTCAAGCCAATATCTCTATTTCCACTACTTTCAACTATACTATTTTCCAAACCATAATTGCCATCTTTATATCTATACCAAGCTTTAAGTGTTAGGTTCTTATCGCTATATTTTAACTCCGCATATCTTGCATTTGCACTTATTGTTTTATCTTCAAGCTTATTTATAGAGTGCGCAATTTCAAGATAAAAACTACTCTTTTTATTAAAATTATATTTTAAACTTCCTCCAAATATAGAGCTACTTGTGCTAAGTATATCTTCATTAACTACTCTAGTATTAAGCTCTAGTTTATTAGTTTTATAACTTGCATCAACACCCCAAGTATAGTTATTTGAATTATCTCCATCAATATCATACTCTACAACAATATATATAGGGTTTCTCTTTTTATCAACACTGTAAATTGGCTCTTTAAAAAATATTCTGCTATTTGTATAATCTATATCATAATCACTATATCTACTTAGTGTCTTGCTACTAATAATTTTATCTTTGTGTATTCTATCTCTAGTTTCAATTGTTATTTTTTCAGAATTATCTACTATATTTTTACTCTTTAAGTAGTAGTATCCATTTGTGCCATCACCCCTTAGCTCCTCTTTTATATGAACTTTTTTAGTTTTTGCAATAAAGGCATTTACTCTAAAGTTATTTTTATCATAAAGAGTTTTAAATCCTGTAAAGCTTCTATCATAATTTAGATACTCACTACCATTAAATTCTGTTTTAATATCACCAAAGAGAGCATAGAAACTTTCACTCTCAAGTTTTATATATATCTTTTTAGTAGTTGAAGCTTCATTTTTTTGCTCACTATTATCACCATATAGTAGGTAATATTTGTTAGGGTCTATTTGGTCAAATAACTCTCTATCTCTTTTTTTGCTATTATAAGCTAAAGTTAATAGATATTTACCCTTAATTTTACCCTTTGCAAATAGTGCTACATGGGCTTTTGTAGAAATTTTACTACTTATTGGCTCACTATTTTTATTTAATATTTCATAACCTACACTTCCCTCTGCAAAACCAACTACAATCCAATCTCTAAAGTGAGGTTTTAATTTTACTCTTATAGTTTGCTCTTGTTGATTAATTAATTTAAACTTAAGCAAAGCTACTCCAGCTTTTGTTGTTGGTTTTAGGCGAATATAGGCAATTCCATTGCTATCTATTTCAAAAACACCCTTGCCATTTTGCTTTTTGTATGGCTCATAATCTCCTTTAATCTCATAGCTTCCTACAAGTCCACCTCTTAGTGGATGCCCACTTTTTGCCAAAAATTTAACTGCTATAATTGGCGTATGTTTACCATCTGCTTTAAGATATGAAAACTCTTTTAAATACTCTACTCTCTCTGGTAAATGGCTCTCTACCCAAATATCTCTAGTTAAGCTCTTAACAAGCTTGTTTGCTCTATTTTTAACAATAGCCGTTATTCTATTTTTTCCCTCTGCTAAATCTACACCTTTGTAATATATAGCTTTCATACTTCCATCACTATTTTTAAATAGTTTTTGATAGTTAAGCGCACTAACTTTTTTACCATTTAAACTAAGTTCAATATGTTCATCTTTACTATATAGCACTACAATTTTAGTAGATGGAATAAAAGGCACCCAACCCTTTGGAGGCCATATAATTTGAGGTTTTTTACCATACTTATCTAACTCTTGAGGAGTCCAAGATGGCATTATTTGTTTTCTTATTGCTTTACTCCAACCAAAATCGCCTTTGGCATTTTTTGTTTCATGCTTAATTATAGTTGTAGTTGCCTCTTTTTTAGCAAGTTTTATACTATTTGACTCATTAACTATTGGTAGTGTAATCTTTTGCGTATGTAAATCTTGAGAAATCTTTGTATCATAATAGAGCATTGCTTCAATTGCATCATCTATTGGGTATTTTAAATTAATCTCCAACTTAACACTTTTGCTACTTTTATCCATAGGAACAATTAAAATCCCCTTTTGCACTACTGCTTCTTCACCACTGCTAGTTGAGCCATTTATAAAACTAACTCCATCTGGTAGAGCTATGTAAACTTCTGGATCAAGTAGCTTTTTTGTGCTATCAATTTGCATTTTAAGCTCTAAATGGTTTTTATCTAATTTTTTTAATTTTATATTTAACAAACTTTTAAAATTACTCTTTGCTAAAGGCTTTAAACAAAAGTCTGCTCTTTTTAATTCGCCATTTACAATATCCACAAATTGGGAGTTACCCCTATTTGCAAAGCGAGTATTATTACTACAAAGTGCTACTTTGTATCTATCTTTTATTGTAAGTTCATCAATTTGAACAACATGAGTTCCACTCTCTACATCTACAAAGTGATATCTACCATTTTCATCTGTAATTGTATAGCGCCCATCTTCTAAATATAATTTTACTCCTTTAACACCACACACTTTAGTATCATTACTCTCTTTTGTCTTATTACAATCAACTGCTTTATTATAAACTTTTCCTACAATAAAACCTTTTGTTTTATATAGCTCTTTTTTAATTTTAAGTCTGTTTTTTGCTAGATTTGATTTAATTCCAAACCTGCCATCAGCCCAAGCTTGATTAATTGCTTCATCTTTGGCATTACTAGTTATAGTAGCAACATAGCTAAGCTCTTTACTAGCACCAATACCTAGAATTTTAATATTAAATGTTATTTTTTTACCATCTTTAGATATATTTAGATCAACTTTTTTGCCATCTACTTTAAAACTTTTTTCTATAAATTTAAGCCCATCTGGTAATTTATCATAAATTTTAATATTTTTTAAAGTTAATTTTCTTAAATTTTTAATAGATATTGTATATTTTATAAACTCTCCAATAGAGGCTTCATTTTTAGATGAATTTTTTGTTACCATTATAGAAAATGGCATCTCTTTAATTTTTGCACTATCAACTCTTTTTTTACCATGACTTTCATCAAAATATGTGGCATATATTAAATCACCAGCTTTTACACTAATTTCGCAGTCATTTAAGTTAGTTCTATTAGGAGTTGTGTGGGTATATCCTACAAACACCCCACTATCTAGCTCTGTTTCAAATAGTTGCAACTCTACCCTATCGCCACTTTTTGGGTCTATAACGCTAACCTTTATAGTATCAATTTGGTCATCATGTATATTTTGATCAAAATCATCAACTCTAATAACTACAAAATCTTGAGTGTGATACTCTTTTGCATCTAAAATTGCTATCTCTTTTGGGGGAGTAACTGCTTCACCATTTGGCAACTTTGCATCACCAATTTTATGCCACTTGCCATTAGCATAGCACATAGTTGGCTTAAGTATAACTGTGCCATTACTATCTTTTGTTCTATTATTTTCACTATATTTTAAAAAGTGAATCTCTGCTTTTGTCTTTTCTACCTCTATTGTTGCAATGTCGCTTATTATCTTATTTTGACTCTTATCATTATATTTTGCATAAATTTTATCTTTTGGATTAACGCTTAGTTTGCAATCATTTTTATCTGTTTTTGTTGTTACACTCTGAGTAAATCCAATAAATACCCCACTATTTACATCACTCTCTTGCAACTGCAAAGTTACACTATCTTTAGTGCTAGGGTCAACAACAGTTATTTCAATATAATCTATCTGGCTAGAGTGGATATTTTGGTCGTTATCTGTTACTTTTATTACAATTAAATCTCTGTTATAGTATTTAGTAGTATCTTTAAGAGCCAAATTTGCTGGAGTATTTATATACTCTTCTTGATTATGAAGTTTTGCTTTGCTAATTTGGTGCCACTTTCCATCTTTGCCTTTACACTTTGTTGATTGCAAAAACTCTTTTGATTTAGCTTTTTCATCAAATGCTAAAAACTCTATTTTGGCATTTGTGCTATCAACTAAGATTTTTGCTTTTGTATCTATATTTTTTATGTTGCTATTATCTTATCATCAGGCAATACTGTAATATATCCATCACCCTTTTTTAGATTTGTAGTAACTGCTTGAGTATAACCAATAAATACACCTGTATTTGGTCCACTCTCTTGCAGTATAAGCTCTTCTTTATCACCTGTATTTGGGTTTATTACTGTTATTGTAACTGTATCAATTTTTGTAGAGTCTTTATTTTGGTCAAAATCTGTTACTCTAATTACTACTAAATCATCATTTGAGTATGTTGAGGTATTGCTTAACTTAATATCTGCAGGTGTTTTAATTGTAGTGCCATCTTTTAATTTTGCATCTGGCATATTTTTAAAATTACCATTTGAATCTTTATATTTAGTTGGTCTAAGAGTATAGCTTTTTGCTTTTTTATCAAACTTTAAAAACTCTATAATAGCATCTGTTTGTTCAATACTGTTTGTAACCTCATTTGTAGTTTGATTTTTATCAATACCATCAATTACATACTCTATATTTGCACTATTAACAATGCTATCACCAACATTGGCACTATATAAAAATGATATAAAAATAGATATAGCAGTTATAGATTTTACTAAAAACTTCATCTTATCTACTTTTATTCCATTTTTATATTTAAGCAAGAGAGAACTCTTACTTAATCTCTGCTTCTATACTTACGCATGAATGTTTGCCAGATGCAACATTAACTTTAGTTATCTTAACATCTTGCCCACTTACAGTTGTATCACCACTTATATCTGTTGATGGCTCACTATCACAACTACAACTATCTTTATCTTCATCTTTTTTAGCACTACTTTGTGTATTTGTTAAATCAAAATTATCATTTAGAGTATCGCTAATATTCAAATCACTAACATCCCCAGTTCCTGTATTTTGAATATCAAACATATATCTAATTACCGCTCCAGGAATTCTTTTTGGGTTAGTTGTATTATTTACTGGGTCAGAAATTGGGCAAGATGTTTTTTGAACGCTTAAAACTGGTGTTTTAATAATATAACCACTTCTTGCAACATCTATGCCATCTCCAGCAGTATCACCTTTTGTGCTGTTATCATCTGCTGCAGTTTCACCAAGCCCACTACTTGCACCATTTTGCACACTCTCACCATCTGCAAATACTACATCTACACTATTTTGTGTATCAGCACCTGTCGTCTCTTCTTCAGGAGCACTTTTATCATCTTTATAAGCAGTTGCTTTTAACTCAACATTCATAATATCGCCATCATCTCCAGCACCTGCATCATTTGTTCCTGGAGTGCTATCTGGGTTATTTATATCAGCTCTTACTTGGCATGTAGCATTTGTATCTTCTTTTACTTTAATTATAAAACTACTTGCCCAATCTGCAGTTTGTGTATCGCCATTTTCATCAGTATATACACACTTTATCTCTAAATTATTAACATCATCACTATCTTTTTTGTCATTATAATCAGCCTCTTTATCATTAGCTAAGTTAGCTACTTCAAACTTAAAATACTCATTTGAGTTACCTTCATTTTTGAATGTATAGTTTGTTATTCTATCTTGCTGACCTGGAGTTACCTCTATTTGATCGCTATCTGTAGTTGATAAAACCATATCCACCTTTTTATCCACTTTAAATGTATCTGTATTACTATCTACAGTTGGTTGTGCTACTCCACCTGCACTATAGCTTAGTGTTGCTTGGTTGCTAATGTCTGTTCCTGCATCTGTTCCAAGTGCAAAAACACTATTAGTTAGTGCAATAACTGCTGCTATTGCTAAAAAACTCTTTTTCATCTATTTTTCTCCTTACTTAACTTTTACTTTATATTCAACTTTTACTTTTGAGTTAGCTGGAATTTCATTTATATTTACCAAAAGTGCATTATAATCTTTAGCTGTTGCTAAAACTTTTTTGCCATCTTTACTTTTTATAAAGAGTTTACTTGGCTCTTTAAAGCTTTTTCCACCATCTACTGAGTATTTAACACTAAATTTAGCCTTTGATTTAACGCTACCTTTTAGAAATATTAAATTTTTATCTATAGGATTTGTAACTTTTACATTTTTTATAGTTTCTGTGCTACTATTTGTGATAGTATCAACATATTTAATTGTAGTTTTTGGAACAACTTTTGTAACTTTGCTCCATACTTTTACAACTTTGCCGCTTTTATCTTTTTTTGAAATCTCTTGATAAGAGTTCAAATCAATACTTACTGCACTTTTAGCCAAAGCTAAAGCACTTAGAGAAAGAACTATTACTAAAGTTTTTTTCATCTTTATCCTTTAATTAACTTTTACTTTAAATAAGACCTCTTTAGTCTGATTGTCTTTGATTTTACCTATATCTACAACTACTTCATTATTTTCAAAGTAACCTGCATCACTATCTTTTTTGTCGCTTAAACTTACTCCATTAAGTTTAAGGCTACCATCTATATAGGTTGTTCCACTTGGGATGGCATCCTTAAGCTTAATTTTGCTTATCTCTTTGTTACTGTTATCTCCTCCAATTTTTAGAGTAATTTTATAAGTAATTATGCTTCCAGTATGCGTTTTGTTATCTTTGCTATCTACTGTTGCACTTTTAGTGCTTTGTAGATAGTAATCTCTAATTACATAAGTTCCATAATCTTGCGCACTCTTATTTCTAATAACTGTATCAACACTATTTTCTCTATCTTTACTACTTGTTGCTACACTTTTAGATGTTGCTTTAATACCCTCATCATCTTTGCTATTTGCAGTATAGTTTCCCTCTTTAATATCAGAAACTATAAAGAGAGTTGCATTCTCATCAGCATTTAAACTAAGCTCTGAAAGCTCTTTATCACTTGAGTTAAATACTCCATCTCCATTACTATCTATATATATACGAACATTAGTTGGCTTTGGATTAAAACTGTTTGTTCCACTACTTATATGCTCTAAGCTAACACTATCTTTATCATTACCCAAATTTGAAACAATAAAGGTTAAAACTCTATCTCTCTCTCCACTAGCAACTACTACATTGGAGTTGTCTTGCCAAGATAACTTAATATCAACAACTCTATCAACTACAAAACTATCACTATTGCTTTGTAGTGTTACTCTATTATTTGCTAAAGAGTAATCAACAGTTGCAATGTTTGTAATAGTATCTCCAGCAGTTGTGCCTTTAGCATATATGTATGAAAAAGCCACAACTAAAAATAGAATTAACAGTTTAATAGAGCTTTCCTTTTATGTTAATATTATGTCATATACTAATTTTGTGAAATTATACCATATTATGATATACTAAAACTTAATAATGGATGTAAATTTGTAAAAAATGGAGTAATTATGAGTAGTAAAATTTATTATTAATAAGACTTATAACATATATCATACATAAAATGATACTATTGATTTATTGATATATTTTTCTTTTTACTATAATATTTTGCAAGATAGTTTACAATCAACTCTTTTTGCTTACTGCTAAGCTCCCATAAACCATAAGCATCATGCATAAGTTTTATCTTTTTTTTCCAAAAGTTTTTATTGCCACCATTTATAACTATAAACCTTCCTGTATGACAAATTGTGCAGTTCTCTTTAACATCACTTAAACCTACATCTTTTACAAGCCCTGTTGCTGGATCAATCTCTACTGCAAATATAAAAATTGGAATTAAAAATATAAATAGTAATTTTTTCATAGAGCTTCTCCTAATATAGTTCAGTAGTTTTATTTAATATATCTACTACATCATTGGCTTTTTTATATAGCACTCTCTCTTTTTTAATTAAAGAGAACATATCTTTTGGGGTAATATTATATTTTTTGTAATATTTTCTTGTTTCTATCCACTCTTTATTCATCTCTTCAATAACAGCTCTAACCTTTTTATTTGATATTCTAACAATACCTCTTTTTTTATCTCCATTTAACAAAGCATTTAGAGTATTTTTAAAAAGGATATAACTACCTCTAAGGCGAACTCTGTTTCTCTTT
>Ga0256834_1002386_pt1 | contig 11885 bp, 12 predicted proteins | sample 4281140metaG_FD_190536 | JGI IMG/M metagenome (GOLD analysis project Ga0256834, IMG submission 190536) | Hydrothermal vent microbial communities from East Pacific Rise, Pacific Ocean - 4281-140 | ecosystem: Environmental > Aquatic > Marine > Hydrothermal vents | place: Pacific Ocean: East... | reverse complement strand
GTGACAGTCTTCAACTGCTTGTCAGCTTGACATACTTTTTTACTCACCCCTACCAATAAAAATATAACGCAATATTATACTTGACCCTTGACCTCTCTCCGGCTTACTCCTCACTGCTGACGTTATGTTATGTGTACAAAGGAAATCTATGACCATTGAAATATCATCCTACACACAAGTAGGCTCAATCATTGCCTTTGTTGTTACACTGTTTTTTTTATACCGAGTCTTGGTCAGTCAAAAAGATGCAACCATCCAGCTCCTTAGAGAAAAAAGCAACTATTTAGAGCAGAAACTATCGCATGCAGAGCAAAAAAAACCAGATGTTTTGGCAAAATCGCTTTCAGAAAGAGTTGAAAATTTAAACAAGGAAATTGGACGCCTGTCGGAAGATAAGCAAAACAATCAAGATCTGATTTCTGAAAAAGAATACGAGCTAGAGAATGTAAAAGAAGAAGCCAAAGAGCTAAGTAGGCAAATATCTAATGCACATGAATTAATGTCAGAATACTTTTGCCCAGAATGCAAAGCTCCTATGGCAGAGCGCCAGTTTCATTCTGAGTCAGTCGAGTGTGGTGGTCTTGAAGTCGACATTGATCATGAATTTGTATCTTTTGAATGTGGCTTAACCTTACATGATGGTGAAATATCAAATTCATGCAAAAACACATAACACTTCAACTCGTACAGTCCTCCGCGTTGCTTGTTTTGTGCGACGCTCAAGCTGTAGGAAAAACCCTGTAATTAAGAGTTTCTGCTAAATTCAGGGATGGTAAAGCCATTCCTAAACATGAGGTCGTTGAGTGCACGGTTTTTAAAAAAAGAAAAAGGGGGTCAAAAAAGGGGGTCAAGTACAATATTGCGCTATATTTGTTTGGGGTTAGGGTCTTGAAGTTACCCATATTGCGGACATTTGATCTCAAGGCCGGCCCCATATTATAGCCGAGCAGGCTCATGATCCTGACAGCGAGTAAACCAGCGGGTGTAGCTATCCATCTTAGTTATGCTTCTCTTCCCTTATCGTCTTTTTGGTGGAGTGTAACCCAGGTTGCAGACCAATCTTGGGCGATTGCAGATAATTAGCCCTTACTGATATTTCAAAAAAACTATCGATGAGTTTATTGATGGATTTTTATTATGGCTAAATACCCTCCAAAGGCGACTAACAAGAATCATGCACGCATCAAAAAAACCAATTGGTTTCTGGTCAGCTGTTTCCATGGGGATTGGTGCAATGGTGGGTGCAGGGATTTTTGCGCTGCTTGGCGAAGCCAGTGCAATTTCTGGCAGTGCTGTTTATATCTCATTTATCATTGGCGGGATTATCGCGCTATTTAGTGGTTACTCATTGGGAAAACTGGGGGCCAGATTTCCCTCTGCTGGCGGTATCGTCGAGTATCTGTCACAGGCCTACGGTGTCGGTTTTTTTACCGGCACGATGAGCATCATGTTGTTCTTTTCTGCCATTGTCTCTTTAAGTCTTATTGCTAAGGCTTTTGGTAATTATGCTGTGACATTTATGCCGGGCGTTGTTTCGCCATTCTGGCACCATGTTTTTTCGATTGGCATTATCATTTTGTTTGTTGTGGTTAATCTTAAGGGCGCAAAAGATATGGCAATTTGGGAGAGGCTTACTGTTGCCATTAAGTTTATCGTGCTCAGTATTTTCTCTATTGCTGGAATCACCTATCTTGACCCCGCACTGCTCTCTCCCAGTCACTACCCACCCAGCAGCGACATATTCTTTAGTCTCGCAATTACTTTTTTTGCGTTTGCGGGTTTCAGTGTTATCACTAATACCGCTGAGGATATGCCTGACCCAGCAAAGACACTGCCAAGAGCCATCATGACAGCGATTGGATTGGTGATGGTACTTTATGTGGCAATCGCTTTTGCAGTTTTTGGCAATTTATCGGCTGATAAGGTGATCGCAGCGAAAGATTTTGCATTGGCTGAAGCCGCACTGCCAATTTTTGGTCACATAGGTTTTACCGTGGTGGCGATTACCGCATTAATAGCAACGGCATCGGCGATTAATGCCAATCTGTATGCCGTCACTAATGTGACTTACCAATTAGCCAAAGATGGTGAGTTACCCGCTATTTTTGGGGAGCCCATTGCACATAGTCGGGAAGGGTTGGTTATTAGTGGTATTTTGATCATCATCCTGTCTTTGCTATTTGACCTGAGTGAAATAGCTGCCATCGGTTCTATATCCATTCTTTTTATTCATACGGTCACTCATATCGGGCATTTGAAGATTATCTCTAAAACAGGTGCATCTCGCTGGGCTGTTTTTCTTGCTGCAATACTGAGCCTGCTTGCGATGGTACTTGCTTTGATTTATGTCAGCCAGATCTCGAATCAAGTGATTCTGATTCTTGTCGGTTTTATCTTTGTCGCAGCTATAACAGAGATAATTTTACAAAAAATCTTCAAAAGAGAGGTTAAACCAAGAATCCAGTAAGAGGCGGTTCGGTAGATTAAAAATTAAAACCACAAAGGAGAATACAGATGTTAAATATCAATTTTGACGAGGCAAATAATATTGCTATTTTAGAGCCTGATGCTGAATTATCTGAAGCAGATTTCACATCCGCAGCGAGAGTTATCGACCGCTATTTGGGGGAGTCGGGAAAGCTGAGTGGTATCATCATTTATGTAAAAACATTTCCTGGTTGGGACTCATTTGCAGCGCTGGTTACTCATTTGAAATTTATAAAAGAGCACCATAAGCGGGTTTCTCACGTGGCTTTTGTAACGGACTCTTCAATAGGTCTATTTGCGGAGCGTATTGGTAGCCATTTTATTAATGCCAAGGTTAAAAAGTTCGATTTTGATGAGTTTGATAAATCAGTGGAGTGGATAACAGGCGATAGTAACAACTGAATTTTACCTAACCAACACGCCCGGTAACTTTTTATCGGATACTGAGCAGACATAATAATTATAACGTTTATGAATATATTAAAACGTTTCGAGACCTTTGCACGATTCATATTTTCCGCCTCAGCGGCGTTAAAAATGACCTCAAAATCCTCATTTACGCCAGTAAACTCCGGTTTTTTGATCATTTTTTCCTTGCTGGAGCAAAAATTGTCTTTCGTACAAAGGTCTTGTTTCAAAGAATTTCTGAGAAGATCTTACGAGAGACCCGATGGGCGATATTGAATCGTTCAATTTTATTGCAATACTGTTAACTTTGACTGCCTTTTTTGGTTACATCAACGAGCGTTTTTTTAAGCTGCCAGTACCGATTGCGTTAATGTCATTCTCGCTACTTTTTTCATTGCTGCTGGTCTTGCTGGGTAAGGCGGGCTTGCCTTTCGATGAAACCGCACGCGCTGTATTGCAACACTTTGATTTTAGTACGTTTCTATTGCATGGCATATTGAGTTTTTTGCTCTTTGCGGGTGCTGTGCGAGCAGATCTTAATGATTTACTGACTCAAAAATTGGTCGTTATTCTGTTAGCGACGTTAGGTGTGGTGTTATCTACAGCGATTGTTGGTTTCTTGAGTCAATGGTTGTTGCAGCTATTGGGCTTCACTACTCCACTGATCTACTGCTTATTGTTTGGTGCGTTGATTTCCCCCACCGATCCCATCGCCGTAATGTCTTTACTTAAATCGATAAATCTACCCAAAAGTGTCCATACCAAAATAATGGGGGAGTCTCTGTTCAACGACGGTGTTGCCGTGGTGCTTTTTTTGGTCTTGCTTGGTATTACTGTTGGTGATGCGGTACCGACGACGATGGCACTGTCGAAACTGCTGCTTCGTGAAATTGTCGGTGGTGCAATACTGGGTATTTTATGTGGTGGGTTGGCTTACTATTTGCTCAAAGGCGTGAAGAGTCCTCAGGTCGCAATTTTTATCACACTGGCTCTGGTCAGTGGTAGTTACGCACTGGCGGATAGTTGGCACCTTTCTGGGCCTATTGCTGTTGTAGCGGCAGGATTGCTGTTAGGAAACCTGCTTAAGCTCTCTCATCGGGTGCGTGCCCGATTGGATGAATTTTGGGAGTTGTTTGACGAACTGCTTAATGCACTACTGTTTATCCTGATTGGTCTGGAAGTTTTGATTATGTCATTTGAATGGCATTACTTAACTGCTGGCCTGTTGTTGGTGCCAGTGGTGCTGGCTGCTCGCTATTTCAGTGTGGGTATCCCTGTTTTGCTACTAAAACCGTTTCGGCGTTTTACGCCAAATATTGTGATGCTGTTAACTTGGGGTGGTTTACGCGGGGGCATTTCCATTGCCATGGCGCTCTCGTTACCGCCCAGTTCTGAGCGTGAACTGATCGTGGCGATTACTTATGTGGTGGTGATTGTTTCGGTATTGTTTCAAGGGTTAGTATTGACTAAGCACACAAAGCCTAAACACGCTGAGTAGTGACAACCTGAGAAAGCCTAGCCATCTGATTGGCGGGTAACATCAACATGGAGTGTTAGGCGTTGCCCGGGTTGTAGATATTTTTTGATGTTGAGGCTGTTCCAGCGTTGCAGGTCGGTGATGCTGACACGGAATTTTTGTGCAATACGCGCCAGGGAGTCTCCTTGGCGGACTTTGTAGTTGACGGTCTGTAGCGGTGCGCCGGGGTTGTTGAGGGTTGTTGCTGGCAGGTTTTTACGCCATACCAGCAGCTTTTGTCCCAGTCTCAGTGGATCTTTCGGTGCCATGGCATTCCATTTTGCCAGTTCTTTAACGCTGACTTTGTGTTCCCTTGAAATATCCCACAGCGTGTCTCCTCGCTGTACGGTGTGGGTGATTTTTTCACCCGCACGTGGACGCTGCTGAATTGCCTTTTTACGCAGCTCGGATGATTGGGTGTAACGGCTGAGGTGACGTGTTGCTGTTGGTATCAACAGGTGTTTTCCGGCACGGATCATATGGCCATTGAGTTTGTTGGTATCGCGTAGTAGTTCGACTGTGGTTTGGTATTTTTTGGCAATCAGGATAAGGCTCTCACCGGATTGGATTTTGTGGCGCACCCATTTGACATGCTCATTGTCGGGCAGTTCTGCCAAAGCCTGGGTGAAAGTGTCGGATTTTTCTACCGGTATTAATAGATAGTGCGGGCCGTCCGGGTCTGTTGCCCAGCGGTTGAAGCCGGGGTTGAGGCTGTAGAGTTTGTCGGTACTGAGTTCAGCCATTTCGGCGGCGAGGGCGAGATCGATCTGGCCGCTGATCTCGACCTTTTCAAAGTAGGGCTGATCCGGAACCGGGGTAATGGCGGCATTGAATGTCTCAGGGTTGGCTATAATATTGCTCACTGCCAGCAGCTTGGGAACATACCCTTGGGTCTCTTTTGGCAGGTCTAAATTCCAGTAATCAGTAGGTCTTCCCTCTCTTCTGTTTTTGCGAATGGCGCGGGATACGGTGCCTGAACCGGAATTATAGGCGGCAAGAGCCAGCAGCCAGTCACCATCAAAGGTTTTGTGGAGTTTTTGCAGGTAGTTGAGTGCGGCTTTGGTTGAGGCGTAAACATCCCGTCGGCCGTCGTACCACCAGTTCTGTTTGAGCCCAAAGTATTCACCGGTACTGGGGATGAACTGCCAGATGCCTGCCGCCCGGCCATGGGAGTAGGCGAAGGGGAGAAAAGCACTTTCCACTATGGGCAGTAAAGCGATTTCGGCGGGCATGCCGCGTGCTTCGACCTCCTCAATAATAAAATGTAGATAAGGGCGGGCACGCTCAGTGACCCGGAGCAGATAGTCGGGGTGTTTTGCATACCTGTTTTGGTCTTTCTTTACGCCGGGATGGTCACTGTCCGGTAGTGCATAGCGCTGTCGCAGACGGTGCCACAGGTCAGTTGGTGAGGCTGCTTGGGCTGGTTTCTCTTCTGCTACGTCAGCTGATAATTGCTGGAGTGAGCTATCTTCAGCTTGGATTGGTAGTTGACCCTGTGGCTCAGATTGGTCCTGAATAAACGGTTCAATGGGCGCTCGAAGGGCTTCACTTCCCTGTTGTTTGCTCAAATAGTGAACCGATTCGATGTTGTGTTTCTCTTCAACTGTTGCGAGCAGTTTTGGGGTATCCACCTGACTGGTTATCTCTGACGATGGTCTATCAGCTTTTTTTGTTTGTGTCAGGCACCCGCTGAGGAGTAACAGGGCGCTGGAAAGTGCCACTGTTTTCAATAATATTCTGTTAGTGGTTTGTGGCAAGGCGTTATTCCATTGGGTATGAATAGAGGGTTTTGGTATTAGTCTAAATCGTCTTTCCACCGACGTACAGCAGCAAATACTGCTGCCGCATTAGTCAGCGTTTGTCCACTATAGTTCGATGCCGCTTCAATGAGTAACGGGTTGTCCCAACGAAGAAAGGGGTTGGTCTGTTTTTCTTCCCACAGCTGACTCGGTACTGTAGCTCTGTTTTGGTTGCGTTGCTGCTGAACCTGTTGCTGTCGCTGGTTAATTGCAACATTTTCAGGTTCAGCTATCCGGGCGAAGGTCAGGTTGGCGACGGTGTATTCGTGGGCGCAGTAGATCAGTGTCTCATCCGGCAGGGCGCGAATTTTTTCCAGGGAACTTTGCATCTGCTCTGCACTCCCTCCAAACAGTCGACCGCAACCACCAGCAAATAGGGTATCACCGCTGAAGAGCAGGCCATGGCCGTAATAGCAGATGTGGCCAGGTGTGTGACCGGGTGTATCGATGACTTGAAATTTAGCCTCGATCTCCCTAATAACAACATGTCCCCCTTCGGTTAAAGGGTGAGTTACTTCGCTTATTTTTTCATGGGCCGGGCCGTATACTGGGATGTTATAGTGTTGCTTGATGGCAGCGATGCCATCGGTGTGGTCCCCATGGTGGTGAGTGATCAAAATAGCCACCGGGATTAAATTTTGTGCTTGGCAATGACGAAGCACGCACTCGCCATCACCCGGGTCGACGACGGCAACATATGGGTGCTGGCGATGGCTAATCAGCCAGATATAATTATCTTCAAAGGCGGTGAGGGGTTTGATCGTGAGCAAGATAACGCTAACCTTAGATTTTAAGTAGATGAATTTTACGCAATGTTTGATGCAATCAGCAAGCTAAAGCATAACGATAAAAGCTATGAGCAGCGACGGCGTGCGCTAAATCACTGGTATTGTGGCGATACAGGTCAGCAATTTCTGGATCTTGCGCAGCCCCGGTTAACAGAAGTGCTTGCCAATTTTTTTGGTTATAGCCTGCTGCAAGTTGGTGTGTTGGATACAGTGGACTTGTTGGGCCAGAGTCGTATCAAACAGCGTATTATTCTCGACAGTGATCGCGATGTTCAGCCTCAGCCCCACCTGCTACTGCCTGGTGAAGTGAATAAACTACCGATTGTGACGGACAGTATCGATGTGGTGGTTTTGCCGCATACCCTTGAAATTCATGAGCAGGCACATCAAGTTCTGCGTGAGGTAGACCGGGTGCTGGTGCCCGAAGGCCACGTAGTGGTAATGGGGTTTAACCCTTACAGCCTTTGGGGAACCACGATGTGGTTGCAACGGTTGGTAAACCGCTTGCCGTGGCACGGGCGTTTTTTATCGCCTCGACGGGTGAAAGATTGGTTTAGATTGCTCGGTTACGATATTGAGCATTTGGAGAGTTATTTTTACCGCCCAGCGTTGCGTCACCCTAAAGTGATGAGTAAATTTATGGGAATGGAGCGCTGGGGTGCCCGCTACTGGCCTATTTTGGGTGGAGGCTATATCCTTGTCGCCAGAAAGCAGGTCATCACACCCACCCCCATTCGCCCCAGTTGGCAGGTGCAGCGCCAGTTTGGTGCGCTGGGGGCGACCCAATCAACCATGCAAAGAGAGAGTGATAGTGAAAAAAATTGAGTTGTTTACCGATGGCGCTTGCAAGGGCAACCCGGGGCCTGGTGGCTGGGGTGCTATTCTGCGTTATAACAACACAGAAAAAGAGCTGTATGGTGGTGAAAAGCATACCACTAATAACCGCATGGAGCTGATGGCGGCCATTATGGGTCTAGAGAGCCTGAGTGAAGGTTGTGAAGTGGCGTTGACCACCGATTCACAGTATGTGAAAAACGGTATTAACGACTGGATTAAAAACTGGAAAAAACGCGGTTGGAAAACGGCCAATAAAAAGCCGGTGAAAAATGTGGATCTTTGGCAGCGTTTAGATACCGCTGTAGCACGTCATCAGGTGGAGTGGCACTGGGTGCGGGGTCATACCGGACACCGTGAAAATGAGATGGCTGATTGCCTAGCCAACAAGGGTATCTCCGAAATATTGGCTTAATCTGAAAACCTGAGTTTACCACTATGCGTCAAATCATATTAGATACAGAGACCACTGGCATTGAGCCGAAAGCGGGCCACCGTATTATTGAGATCGGCTGTGTGGAGATGGTTAACCGCCGCCTGACCGGCAACAACTACCATCAATACATTCAGCCGGAGCGAGAGGTGCCGCAGGAGGCGATTGAAATTCACGGTATTACCAATGAATTCCTCACCGACAAGCCGCTCTATGCAGCCATTAGCGATGATTTTTTTCAATTTATCAAAGGGGCTGAGTTAATCATTCACAACGCTCCGTTTGATATCGGTTTTATCAACCACGAATTCAAACAGCTGGATAGCCGCTTTACTGATATTCGCGACCACTGTTCAGTGATTGATACTTTGGCAATGGCCCGAAAAAAACATCCGGGACAACGGAACAGTCTGGATGCGCTCTGCAAACGTTATTTTATTGATAACTCGAGACGGGAGCTGCACGGCGCACTGCTTGATTCGGAAATTCTGGCGGATGTTTACCTGGCAATGACCGGTGGACAGAGTAATCTTTCTCTGGATAGTCAAAGTGATGGAAGTAGAGGAGTGCTTGCAAGCACCGATATTCGACGCTTAAGCGCCGACCGGGCTCCACTGAAAGTGATTAACGCAAGCGAGGAAGAGCTGGTTGCACACAACGAACAACTGGCGTTAATTAATAAAAAATGTGGTGGTGATGTGCTTTGGCTTCAACCAACAGCGGGTAGTGTCGATAAGGTTCATTAAGATTAACCTTAGGTAAAACGACTATGAAACTGTCACAAACACTGCCTGCTCGTCTACGGGCCAGTGCAATCCATTTTGGCCTTAGCCTTGTTGTTTTTCTGATTCTTCTAGGTGTTATTGTCTGCATCTGGTACCCCGGTGCGCTGTTTTGGATTGATGGCGGTATGACCGGTGTGCAGATTCTTATTGCGGTAGACCTGGTGCTCGGGCCGCTTTTAACTCTGATTATCTACAACCCCACTAAAACACGACGTCATATTATGATCGACTTTATGTTTATCGCTGCTATACAAATCAGCGCCTTAGTTTGGGGGGTTAATACCATTTATGAGCAAAAACCGCAGGCAATTGTTTTTGATGGGGCAGCTTTTCAGATAATGGATAATGATTATCTACAGAGACAAGAGAGTGATGTTGTCTCTCTAAATGAATCGGGAGCGACACTGCCCCTGGTTTTGTACTCTCGTAAACCTGAAACAGCTGATGAAGTGGCTGATGTTATGCTTCACCTCTTTAACAACTCGATTCCAGAGTGGGCGGTTGTAGCACTCCTTGAGCCCGTTGATCGCCATCTACCGGCATTGAAAATTGAATCTGCTAAGGTAAAGCGGCAATATCAAAAAAATACATCAGTAATGGCGCGTTATCAAAAAATTGTAACGGAAAATGGGGCAGCTGATCATGAGTTGCTGCTACTGTCGCTGAGTGGTCGTTTTGGTGAGGCGTTAGTTGTGTTGGATCAGAACGGGTCATTAGTTGGTAGTTTTACGCTGGATTAAGCTTTTACAGTTAAATATATGGTGATGCAGTGAAAAACAGGGTGCGATAAACGGTGCATTCTGCTACTGTTTACGCCTCATTTTTTAGCATCAATTTACCAAAAAGAATACGCCTCTCAATGGATAATCGCATCGAAAATCTGCACGTCATCTCTGAAGACCCTCTAATTCGTCCTGATCAAGTGAAAGCAATGTACCCATTGACCCCGGAGGGGATCAATACGGTCATGCGGGGGCAACAGGAGATTCGCGATATTCTTGACGGAAAAGATAAACGCCTGTTTGTGGTGGTTGGGCCCTGTTCTATTCATAATACTGAATTGGCGATGGATTATGCCAAGCGCCTTAAGCAGTTAGCCGATGAGCTGAAAGATACCCTCTGTATTGTGATGCGGGTCTATTTTGAAAAACCCCGCACCAGTATCGGTTGGCAGGGGTTGATTAACGACCCCGACATGGATGGCAGCTGCGATATTGCAAAAGGGTTGTTGATGTCGCGGAAACTGTTGTTAAAAGTTGCTGAACTGGGCCTACCTGCGGCGGGTGAGGCGCTGGACCTGATTACACCACAGTATGTCCAAGACCTCTTCTCTTGGACCGCCATCGGTGCGCGTACCACCGAATCACAAACCCACCGTAAAATGGCCAGCGGTTTTTCGGCACCGGTTGGATTCAAAAATGGTACTAATGGCGATTATGATGTGGCTGTCAATGCAATTATCTGTGCGGCGCATAAAAATGATTTTGTCAGTATTGATCCGCAAGGGCAGGTGGCGGTGATTCGCACTAAAGGCAACCCCTATGCCCATATGGTTCTACGTGGTGGCAGCAGTGGACCTAACTACGATGCCAAACATATTGCAGCCTGCGAACGGCAGTTGAGTCATGCTGGTCTGCCAGTAAATATTATGGTGGACTGCAGCCACGCCAATGCTCACAAAGACCACCAAAAACAGCTGCTGGTTCTGGATGATATTGCCCAACAGATTGCTGACGGTAATCAATCAATTAAAGGGGTGATGATTGAAAGCAATATCAACGCAGGAAATCAGCCGATTCCCACGGATTGCGCACAGCTGGAGTATGGTGTGTCGGTGACGGATAAGTGCATTGATTGGCAAACAACAGAGGCAGCGCTACGTGACTTGGCTAGGAAGGTATCAATACTGCCTTAATTTCTACTTGGTGTGGCAGGTCAAACACAGGGCACTTTCAGCGTTTGAAACCCGCAAAAAACTGGGAATAAATTCACTTCCCGATCCTGCTGACGAAGGGACTCCATGGGGGTCATGGCAACTGGCGCACTCCACCTCGTAGCCCTCTCCAGTCTGGTACATGCGAATCTCGTTAGTATCAGCTTGACCATTTGCATTCAGATCAAAAAAGCTCATTTTACCCGCCTGGAGACCAGTGGGTACTTTAAAGTCCACCCCGGCCCCCAGTGAAGTGGGGTACTCAACTCCGACAGGGTGGTCATTGCGCAGGTCGGTCTCGATAAAAAACACGCTGAAATCGGCCATTCCCAATGAGGGGAACATGGGTGGGGTGCCGTGACAACGATTACAATCAGTGATGGTGCTACCAAACATAACCGAATGGTTGCCATTGTTGGGGCCAGCACCACTCCAGCTATCCAGGAAGGTGGGATTAACGCTGGTCTCCTGAGCTTTGAGATAGCCACCAGGGCCGGGCATGTTAATTATTGAGTCAATCGCCACCGTACCATCATGGCAAGAGAGACAGGTCATCGAGTTGGCACCGGGGGTAGTGATGATTTGTCCCAGTGTGGTCGGGGCAGAGTAGAGGTCATAGGTGACAGATGACTTGGTTCTATTCCAAAGGGGGATTGACCCCATCTCACTACTGGCACCGTGCGGAGTATGGCAATACACACAGACCGCATTGTAGTCGTTTCTATACTGGTCCATGAACCCTTCCATATCGGAATAGCGCTGGGTCAGGTTGTGTCCTGTATTGGCTACACTGGTGTGGTTGGGTGCTTTGGTAGCAGGACGCCAGCCATCAGCATGCACGATAGAGATCAGTAGTAGGCTACTACTGATCGCGATGAGTATTGGCAGTATAATGTATTGAG
>Ga0256834_1002384_pt1 | contig 11899 bp, 9 predicted proteins | sample 4281140metaG_FD_190536 | JGI IMG/M metagenome (GOLD analysis project Ga0256834, IMG submission 190536) | Hydrothermal vent microbial communities from East Pacific Rise, Pacific Ocean - 4281-140 | ecosystem: Environmental > Aquatic > Marine > Hydrothermal vents | place: Pacific Ocean: East Pacific... | reverse complement strand
CTGCAGGAAATCGTATTCGAGTTTGTAGTTTTAATTCCGTGAACTTCTGCGAACTCCTTGAAGTTCAGGGGTAAAACCTCTATTACCTTTCTAAACCCCGTTCTCCCGGGAAAGAGCTCGATGTCTCTTCTGACTTTCAGAGAGCTCGAACCGGTAACCGTCACCACGCAGTCTCTCAGCTTACCGCTGTCGATGAGGAACTTCACACTCCTCCACCACTCAGCAACACTCGTTACCTCGTCCAGAAAAATGTACTTTGTTTGGTCAGTCTTTACAGCGTCCAAGTACTCTGTTATGACATCTCTGAGACTTGAGAAGTCCGGAAAGATGTCACAGTCTATGTACACTATGTTCTCAGCATCAATCGTATCGGTGAGTTTTTTATCAGAATTTTTAGTCCCGTTGTCTTGCCCACCTGTCTCAAACCCAAAACAAAATTTAAACTAAAAGGTCTTATGGAGAGTTCATCCAGCCACTTGGGCACCCACTTCAGCTTTAAATTGCTGTAGTCCACAAGATGCTTGTCTTTCTCTTCCCATTCATCATCACTCCACCACAGGTTCAGATTATTTTTAAATACATGAGAAGTGTAACCTTCTCAACAATATATAAGTGTTGTCACTTTTGAGTTCTCATCCATCCAAAACTCTGCACAACAAACATTTCAGCCGTGTTATCAATGAGTATGTTAATAGCGCATACAGTTCAACCGACTACCAATTCTACAGTAAAATGGCGGTACACAATCTTAAACAAACCTGAGCAGGTCTACTGTTTTAGCGAGTAAAATTAGTGGTGATGAATTAGATACTATCGACATTCTCGATCTCTCTTTTGATTTCGTCTTCTGAGTATTCGAATACGGGTATCCCTCTCCTGCCAAATTCATCGATAAAATCGGCTATAGGTATTCCAGCCAGTTTTGAGGCTTGTTCGAGCGTTAGATAGCCCCTACTAAACAACTCTATCGCAAGTAAGAGCTTAATGTTCCTATCCAAGTTCTTATCAACCTTATAGAACTCTAAAATATCGTATATTTCCTTGGGAATCCTAATCTGAACTGTTTTTTCCATGTCCATCCCACCATTGCTGGAAGTAATATATCGTTTCTTTCGTTTCTTTATAATGTCGACTAATGATCTTTTCGGCATTGTTGGCGAATACGTCTATTGTTTCAAATTATTCTGAGATCATTACTACAAAGGATTGCAAAGCTTTAATCTTCTCGATGTTCTCTTCGAGCTTTTTAAGCCATTAAACAGCCCCCACCCGAAGAAGTCTTGATCGTTACTCAACTCACAACTCTCAAACTTCTTTAAAAATTCATTTGGGTTCATACAGTATTTCTACTCAAACTTTTTCAAGTAATCTTTAGATTTAAAATCATTTAGGATCTATACCAAATAGCGATGATGACAGGGCCCCTCTGATATGTGATGAGGATCTTGAGTGCTGAGCTTTTTATATTGTTCTAGTTTGAATTACGATTATGTGCAAGCTTGAATATTTTGGCAATTGCGATCCCGAAACGAAAGATCAGGAGTATTGCATATTCCACAAGCCGAATAAGAGTGAGGAAGAGGCAAAGGAGTTTTGGGGAAAAACTCATAAATAAATTTAACCCTAAAAAAGAGAAGATTCTTATCGAAGAAGTACAAAAAGAAATTGAAAGATTTGTTTTTGAGAATGAAGTCAATTGCAAAGGTTACGTTTTTCCTAAAATTCTAACTAATATTACTTTTTCTTTTAAATATGTAATCTTTAATAAAAATATTGACTTTAGTAGTATCATTTTTGAGTATAATGCTGAATTTAATATGGCAATTTTTAGAGGGGGCACAGATTTTAGAGGAGCGACTTTTAAACAAAACGCAAATTTCTACGGAGTTACGTTTGAATTAGCTTGTTTTGATGAGGCTACTTTTAAGGGAGATGCAATTTTTAATGACTCAACTTTTAAATTTGCTGAGTTTATGAATGCAATTTTTGAGAAAAATGCAGAATTTATTAGATGTAGTTTTACGAATGGTGAATTTAGATCAGCAGTCTTTAGAGGAAATGTATATTTCGATTTCGCTAAATTTACACGAGCAGATTTTACTTATGCGAAGTTCGAAGGTAGGGATAATTGGTTTAATTCTACTGAATTTTTGGTCAAGCTTACTTTGGAGAAGCTGAATTTAAGAACTTTACGTGGTTCAATACAGCAAAATTTGAAATCGCTTATTTTGGACTAGCTAAATTTGGAAAATACACAGATTTTAGTGGAGCCAAACTTGTAAGAGCTGAGTTCGTAGATACAATATTTGGGTATACCAAGTTTGATGAAGCTGAATTCGGAGACACTACATTTGAAGGTTCAAGATTCTTAGGTGAGGCTACCTTCAAAGATGATCAACGTAAAATATATGCTAAGTTTTTTGGAAAGTTGAATTTCTTAAATACAATCTTTGAAAAAGGTGTAAACATAGATTTACCTCCAGAATGCTTTAAACATCCCAAAGCCGAAGCCGAAGCATGCAGAGTTCAAAGGCTATGTTACGAAAAGGAAGGAAATAAGGACAAAGCGGATGAAATGTTTCTCAGAGAGAGAAGAGCTTTGAGAAGAGCTAAAGTTAGACAAGCTGAAGAACACTTAAGCAAATCAATAAGCAAATCAAGGGGTGCAAAATCAAAACTAAATGCGAGATGGAATCAATTTAAAGCCTATGGGAGTTCCTTTATAGAATTTCTATTAGCTGACCTGACATGCGAGTATGGAACTAATTGGAAGAAACCTGTAGTTTTATGGATTTTAGCGGTCATAATACTCTTTCCGTTTCTGTATTCAGTAGCGGGTGTTGAAAACAGTAAATATGAACTGGTCAGTATTTACGTTAGTAATATTATAGTAAAAAAACTTGGTAGTATTCTCACTAGCTATATTTGAATACGCTAATCAGGATAAACACAGTAGATTATCGAAAGTGGCACTAATTGGGGCTATAATTTTTACTTTAATGTTTTTGCTATATTATATTACTATTATATACTATAATCTAAACAGTATTTGGAGCACATAACTTAGAATGTCTGTATTTAAGCATAGTCACCGCTACAACGTTAGGTTACGGTGATCTACATCCCATTGGAGTTGGAAGGGCTTTGGCATCGGCTGAAGCTATCTTTGGGACTTTCATGTGGGCAGTCTTTCTTGCCGTCTTTGCGAGGAAATACATGAGGTGACAAAATGATCAAAGCAGACTTACACATCACTCAAACCACAGCGACAGAAAGAGTAGTGTTGGAGAGATTCTGAAGTCCGCAATAGCCAAAAAGACTCGATGCAATATCGATTACGGACAACACGCTGAACGGCTCTCTTGAGGCTGTGGGGACAGTTCGTAGATGAGAGTTTGCCAGCGAACCGTCTCACCCTCACGGGGTAGGGTGCCTCCCGTTCCGTGGTGAGTTCCAAATCCTTTTTAGCTAACTCTCTAATTCTAAGAATCTCTAAAATCCTAATCCCATTAATTCATACCGGTAACTACCACTGCAAGGCCGGAGCGGAAGACTTAAATTATAGTCTAAACTATTATAGTCATGATCCGAATTTTTGTCGACAGGGCAAGAGAGCTTGAATCGCTTGAAGAGGCCTATAAAAGCCAAGGATTCAAGCTGATTGTCGTTTATGGAAGGAGGAGGATCGGTAAAACTGCACTGATAAAGAAGTTTATGGAAAACAAGAAGGGTATTTACTTTCTCTGTTCCCAGAGGGGAGTAAAAAAAGATTTGACGAGGTTTTCTGACATTATCGCCGAGAAGTTCAATTTACCAATCAAATTTGAAAGCTTTATAGAGGCATTTAAGTTTCTAAAACGGTTTGAGGGGTTGATAGTTGCAATAGACGAGTTTCCATATTTAATAGAGAGCGACAGAACCGTAGTATCGGAGTTTCAAATAGTCGTGGATGAGGTCCTCGCGGATTCAGACCTCATGCTAATTCTGTGCGGTTCGAGCGTTGGGATGATTGAAAGAGAAGTTTTATCCTACAAAAGTCCATTATACGGCCGAGCTAAAAAAATCATGAAGATAAAGCCGTTTAACGTTGAAGCTCTCGTTGAATGGTTTGGATGCGATCTCGAAAAAATCGTTAAGATATACGGTGTTACAAACGGAATTCCGAAATATATGGAGTTTTTTGAGGGCAAGGATGTGGAAAAGGCGATTGTAAAAAACTTCTTCAACGCTGACTCGTTCTTGTACAACGAAGCCTACATCTTGCTGTCAGAAGAGCTGAGAACTCCGCACACCTACAGCCTAATCCTGGAAGCTATAAGTTTAGGGAACACAAGAATTAGCGAAATCTCCAATTACACCGGTATTGAAGCTAAGGATTTGCCGTTTTACCTGAACGTTCTCTTCAACCTAGGTATCGTAAAAAGGGAAGTTCCGATAACCGAAAAGAAGAGGAGTAAGAAAGGTATCTACTTAATCAACGACGAGTATTTCAGATTTTGGTTCAGATTTGTTTCACCGCACAAGGAGGAGGTCGAAAGCTTCGAAGCTGATAGGGCTATAGAGGACTTTAAAGCAAATTTCAATCATTACTTAGGTTTTACATTTGAAAAGCTTGCAAAGACGTTTCTGATCAAACTCAACGCTAAGGGCATGCTACCATTCAGGTTTACAAGAATTGGCAAGTGGTGGAGCAGGCAAGAAGAGATTGACTGGATCGCCTTAAACGATAAGGAGAAGAAAGCTCTATTTGTTGAAGTTAAGTGGAGCAATTTAGGCTTGAAAGACGTAAGGAGAATTCTGAGAAGTTTGGAGGGAAAGTCCGAACTCGTTGGCTTGAAAGGTTACGAACACCATTACATGCTCATCGGTAGGAGGGTTAAAAAAATAGAAGACGAGTTAGTCATAGATTTAGGAGACTTGGAAAAGTTTTGTTAAAAAATTCAATATTACTTACGTATATAAAATGTATGTCTACAAAGGTGCGAGTGTGGTAGATTCGTGGGGCTGACAGGCTACAATCTTAGCGACGGTAGAGATGGTTGATACCAACTCCAATTACTCCAAGCGCCATTTATTGCTTTTTCAACTTAAAAAGCATAAGTGTGCCCTTTCTCCTTACTACATCAACGACCTCACGCTTAACTTCTTGTGGGATTACAACATTATAGAGATTTATCAGGTGAAGCAATCCCACCTTTGCCAGATGTATAAGTGGACCGGAATTACTCACTGCCTATCTCACGGGCTAATTCCTCCACGGTGATTGGGAAAGGAACGTTATGCTCCCTCAACTTCTCAAGCATCTCCCTGTAAGTTAGCCCAGCAATCTCGGCAGCCTTCCATATGGTAACCTTTTTCTCTCTCACGAGTTCCAAAGCCTTCTTTAGCTTATACTCTTTTAGTCCAATGTACAGTAGCTCCCTAATAACTGCTGATTTATCAGTCCCCCTTTCTTTTACGATTTTCTCTATTTCTTTGGCTAACTCCTCGTCTATCCTCGTTGAAATCGTCATCATTACGTATTCGTTTTATTAAATTGTATATAAGGTTATCCAGCCATGGGGGGTCTCAGAAGAGAACAGATTATGCTGAATTGAGTTGGATCTAGTTGAAGAGCTTGCTCTACCAACAGAGGACATGGTATGGAGCTCTGAACTACATCCAGCTAAACCAGAGAATTAACGTAAAAAATCGGGAATAACAAGCTCAAGCTTCCCCAACAACCTTTGAAACGCCGTCGACTTTTTCTATCCTGTAAACGGTGTCGGCAACTTCCTCCAGCTCCTGGTGGTGGGTTACTATCACCATCTGAGGTACAGCAGACCCTTCCCTGAAGAAGTTCTTCATTATCTCTACCAGTTCCCTCCTCCTCTCTTCGTCAAGGTGCGTGGTCGGTTCGTCCATAATAACTGTGGATATCCTTCCAGTCAAGGCCTTCGCTATGGCCAGACGAAGGGCTATTGCAACGGCCACCTTCTCTCCGCCGCTAATCGACTTAACCGAGATCTCTCCACCCTTCTTTATCACTGTCACGTCGAAGTCCTCGTTTACAGAGATGTCCGTAATGTCTAGGTTGAAGTGCTCAATGTAATCCCTAGCAAAGTCAGAAATTATTGGGGCCACCCTCTGCCTGAGAATTCTCTGCACTCCGTTTTTAGAGAGAGCGTCCCTTATCTTCTGCAGCTTCCCGACAAACTCCCGAACCCTTTCCAGTGACTCAAGCTTGTCTTCAAGGACTTTTATCTCCCTTTCTACCTTCTCCAGCTCTTGCTTTTTCTCCCTCTCCCTCTCTTCAGTCTCATTCAGGAGAGTTTTAAGGCGGGTAACTTCCTCGCTGGCACTGTTGTATCTCTCCTCCACCTTCCTGTACTCCTCCTCGGAGTAGTTGAGGTTCTCAAGCTCCGCTTCCAGCGACTTAATCTTCTGAATAACCGCCTCCAGATCTTTCTTTGTCTTGCTCAGCTCCACCCTTATCTCATCCATTTTCTCTGCCTTCACCTTTTGAGTGTCGTACTCTTCCTTCAGCTTCTTCAGCCTTTTCAGCTCCTTTTCCGGATCATCTACACGACCAAGCTTCGATTCGAGAGATTCAATCAGCCTTTTAACTTCACCCAGCTCATTTTCCAGATTTGCCAGTTCTGCCTCGATCTCGTCAATGCTTCTCTCCCCTTCAAGCGCTCTTTTCGCAGCCACGTGTTTTTCGTAGTCTTCTCTCAGTTCATCGAGTTCTCTTTTAATCTCTGAAATCTTCATTTCTATTTCCACAAGAGCAGCAAGTTTAATCTCTATGCTTTTCTTCTCCTTAAAAAGGACTTCCAGCATTACTCCAAACTTACTTAGGTCTTCCTTCAGCTTTTCAAGTCTCTCGACGTCGAGAGCTTTTACCCTGTCGAGCTCTTTTTCAAGTGTTCTTCTCTCCCCGCTCAGTTGCCCAATCTCAGATTCTATCTCCCCAAGTCTTCTGAGTAGATCCTCTTTTTCTCTCTCGAACCCAGCTTTGACCCTGTCCCTGTGCTCCGGAGTTAGAGGAGATTTGCATACAGGACACTCGGCAGACTCTCCCAGTATTTGCATGTATTCTTCAATCTCCGAGATCCTACTCTTAACACTGCCAATCTCGTTTTGAAGTGCCTCCCTCCTGTTATCCAGCTCCTCAATTTTGAGAGAGAGTTCCCTGATTTTCTCCTCCTTCGCCTCAACAGTTGCCTCCGGCAGTATTTCCAGAGCTTTCGATTCAATCCGTGCGATTTCTGACTTCAGTTCCTCAGTTCTCTTCTGCGTCGACTCGATTTCAGCTTTTATTCTCTCGTAGTCAATCCTGACCTTCTGCAGTTCCTTCAGCCTGCTCTCGAGGTCTCTCAGTTCTCTCTCCAGCTCAATGTACCTGTTATACGCATCTTTTGTCCGCTCCACCTCAAGGACGAGGTCCTTGACTTTCCTCAGCTCCCCCTTTACTCTGTCCAGTTTTTCTTCGAGCCTCTTCTTCTCGTTGAGTGCGCTTATGTACTCTTCGAGGAGTTCAATCTTTTTGATTTCCGGCTCTATTTCAAGCACCTTCCTTTTCGCCTCTTCAGCCTCGGCAATATCCTTTTCAAGCCTCTTAACGTCCCTCTCAAGAGATCTCTCCCTCTCCCTCAAACCCGACAGTTTCTCAGATATGTCGTGATAAACATCCCTTTTCTTCCTCCAGATTTCCCTCTCCTTCTCCGCTTCATCCAGCTCTTTCTCAGCCACTTCAAGCTCTTTTCTGATCTCACTCAGTTTCTTTTCGATTTCCTCAATCTCCCTGCTAATTTCCGCCTTCCTCTCCTGTTTGAGCTCAAGCTCCTTCTTGACGACGTCGTACTCCTTCGCCTTATCCTCGAAGTGAGACACCACTTCCCTCATGTTCCCCCAAGCCCTCTCGAGCCTATCCAGCCCGATCAGCCTGCCCATCAGCTGTTTTCTCTGGCTCGGCTCCGCATCGACCAAGCTTGCGACTTCACCCTGCCTGACAAAGATGGAGTTCACTATCGTCTCCTTATCCATCCTGAGAAGCCTTGGAATTTCAGCAGAGACTTCTTGCCCCCTGGCAATTGGTATGCCATCCTTCAGCAGAATCGCTTCTGTGGTCCTGCTCTTCCTCTCCCTCCTCAGCGTGTACTCCCTGCCGTCCACCTCAAAAACAACTTCCACCTCAGCAGAGTCTGCTCCTCTTCTTATGACGTCAGTTACCTTCTCTCCCCTGACCTTAATCCCAAAGAGGGCGAAGATTATGCCATCTATAACCGACGTCTTTCCAGCGCCGTTAGGGCCAATCAGTACTGTAACCCCGAGAGGGAACTCTATTGAAGTGTCAGCGTGGGATATGAAGTTCTTGAGCCTAACCCTCTTTATGATCACTCTCCCACCTCCAGAAAACGCTCAGCAACGTTGATGGCGTCACTCACGTTGTCTTCGGCCAAAAGCTCGTAGAGCTCGTAAGCAAGTCCAGAAAGGTCTCTCAGATATTCGTCAAAGATCTGCTTAAGGTTGATCGATCCCCTCTGGACTTCGACGTCCCTAACACCTCTTTCCCTGAAAGCCTGCCTGTAGCAGAGTACTTTTCCCCTCAAAAGTTCCTCTAGCTTCCCCATGACGAGGGACCTGTTAATCGACTCTCCCTTCACAGTCACGTGCAGCACTGGCTTTTTCGGGAGGTCGCTGACAAGCTCCAGCAGCTTCTCCAACTCACCAACTTCCACTTCAACGTCAATCTGAGGCCTTATATCCAGGTTTACCTCGTGAACGACTTCATCCTCAAGATCGACGATGTAAAACCCCTTTCCCTTCTTTTTCCAAGAGGAAATCTCGTCCTTCTTAATTATCTCCGTCGAACCGCTGTAGGCAAAGAATCCATTTCCAAATCTCTCAAGAATTCTGGAGTGTATGTGTCCGAATGCGTAATACGATGCTTTCCTTGGAAGGTCGTCCTCCTCAAGCTCATAAGCACCTTCAAACGGCAGGTGAGTTTTGACAGCTTGATGGGCTATCAGAACTGAATGCCTGTATCTCTCAGCAATCGCATCGAACTTGCTCAGCTCACTCTTCAGCTTGTTTACCTGCGTGCCTCTAAGGTTTGAAATCCCGGCAATGAGGATGCCATCAACTTCCACCCAGTCCAGCTTGCCCAAACCCAGTACCGGGATGTCGAATAGCTTGTGGGGAGGCATCCCCTTCCTCTTCGGTGTGTCGTGATCTCCCAGAACTGTGAAAATCTTCATCTTCCCATCTATCTTTTTCAGAGCGTTTTTGAAAGTGTAGAGGGCCTTTATCGGAGGTTTTGGAGAGTCGAAAAGGTCTCCCGAATGTATCAGGACGTCTACTCTCTCCTCTATTGCCTTATCCACGGCTTCTTTAAAAGCCTCGTAGATGTCATTCTCCCTCTCATCGAGGTTGTACTGCCTGTAACCCAGATGCGTGTCCGAAATGTGGGCTATTCTCATAACACACCACCAAAGACGTCTTTAAATCTAATATAAAATATTACAACATCATCTATATTTTTCTTGATGTATGTAAGATAATCATCCTGTTTGAGATATTCTTCCAGTTCCGGGTCCACTAGCCTAGAAACGACTATGCTCACTCTATCCGGCCGTACAATATGCCTCGGATCCCTAGTAACACTAAGCTTTTCTTCCCTGCTAACCAGAAGGTAGCCTGCTGCATCCTCTGTAAACAAGATGTAGATTCCTCTATAGCGGTCATCGTTTTTGTATATCTTCTGCATATACTGGCGTTCAACCAAACATATTTTCCCGTACACCACATCCTCTGAGAAAACCCTGTACTCCAGATCTACTGCCCGGAGTATCAAGTCCACAGACCGCAAGATGTCCTCCTGAAACCCGAGAACGCTGTACAAGACCCGGCCAAAAAGCGAGTACTTGTCAAACGCTTCTGCGTCAGAAATAATGGTGATGTCGATCGCAAGTATCTGGACGTTATAGACGCAGAAGCCAACGTACGGGAGGATGTACTTTCCCAGTATCCTGCTGGCAGCATTCCACCACTTTGCTGCACTGTAACCGCCCCTCACAATTTTTGACAGGAAGTCCGCAGCATCTACATCACCGCATACATTCCTGTACACAGTTTATCCCTCCACAATGCTCCTGTACTCGTCCAGTTCCCTTTTCAGCTCCTCCTCTCTCCTCTCTTCTTCCTCCTCAGCCTCCCTCACTGCCTCTCTGAGCTTCCCGACGACATCGATGTCAGCACCTCCCTCTCTCGTTATCCTCTCCCTGACCCTGATCATGACCGGAGCTCTTGTCACCTCTCCAACCACAATCGCCTCACCAACATTCAGGCCGGGCAGGTCGTTCAGCAGGCTCTCACTCATTCTCTCCGAACTCATCCTCACTGCTTTCTGGTCCTCAGGATTCGTCATTCTCATGATTATCTGACTGTTACACTGGCTCAGAACGTCCGAATCTATCTTGTAAGGGCGCTGGGTGATCAGAACGAGGAATATACCGAACTTCCTACCTTCAGCAGCTATCCTCTTCACGATCCTCTTGGACAGCGTGTTCTCTTTGCTTGGGATGAACCTGTGCGCTTCCTCAATGAAAATGAAAACGGGATACTTGTACTGCTGCGTCTCAACTTTCTCGCATACACTGCTCAGGATCCTGAAAGCGATGTAATCAGAAACCCTGTCGTCCAGCCCTGAAAGGTCGACAACTGAGATGTGTTTCGGCCTTAGCAGTTTGTCTATCGATGTAGTAGCTGAACCAAAAACTTTGATCCGGGATAGCCTTCTCACATAGTTCAGGGCTCTCTGAGCGTCTAAATCGCCATTTTCTAAACGTTCGATGAGGTCTTTCAAGTCATAGCCCTTCTCGTCTTTCTTCAGTTCTTTAAGGGCATTATTGATGGCATTAGCAATGTTGGTCCACTTCTCGCTAATCCCGCAGACTGTCAGTATCTCCTCCACTGTGAGGTCGGAGAACTTCACTTCGTACGGGATAGTCCTGCCAACTTCTCCGCCATACCTCCCCGTACTTTCGGGCGTTCTGAACACGCTAACCCTATCTGAGAACTTCCCACCGTCCTTTTTGCGGGAGAGGAAAACGTAGTCAGCGTGAGGATCCAGAACTATGACGGTTGCACCTTTTTTGAGTAGTTCCTCCAGCAAAACGCCAGCGACGTAGCTCTTTCCAGCTCCAGTCTGTGCAAGAATTGCGAGGTGTCTCCTGAACCCCCTTATGCTCAGACTTACGGGAACGTCTCTCCTCGTTATGAGATGCCCTACAAACAGCCCTTCCTCTTCAGGATATGAGTAAAACTTCTTCAATATGTCCTCCGGAGCCCTGAATACATCATTTCCGGGATATATCGCCCTTCTGGGCTGAAGAACAGCCCCATTGTGGAGGAAACCCAGAACCCTCGCTTTGGCAAACAGCTTTCTGTCAACGAGGCCGGCATCCCTGATCTTTTCCACAACATCCAAACTAAGCTTCCCGCTCAGGGCCATGCTCAGAGAGTAAACTGTGTCGACCTGAGCAACTATATCCACATCTACTTCTTCCCCATCAACGTTCTCCCTCGACTTCACAACTACATACTCCCAGCGTGACGGCTGCTTGTTCTCGTCGGCCACGAAGTAGAACTCAGTTGGGGAAGCTTCACCTAAAACAACACCCAGTTTACGGGAATCTGACACGCCTATACCCCCTAGAAGTTGCAGATTTACCAACAATCTTTTCGAATTCGGGCAGGTAGAGGTTCTCGAAAACTTCTCTGCTCAGTTTGACTTTTCTGTCAACAGCACTGAGCCAGATGTTGTAGTTTTCCAGCCCGCAGTAACCAGCTGAAACCAGCTCAAGAATCCAGTCCACATTAACGTCCACAGGCTCCGGCCATCCAACCTCAGACA
>Ga0256834_1002383_pt1 | contig 11905 bp, 11 predicted proteins | sample 4281140metaG_FD_190536 | JGI IMG/M metagenome (GOLD analysis project Ga0256834, IMG submission 190536) | Hydrothermal vent microbial communities from East Pacific Rise, Pacific Ocean - 4281-140 | ecosystem: Environmental > Aquatic > Marine > Hydrothermal vents | place: Pacific Ocean: East... | reverse complement strand
CTGCCTAAAGGGTCGTACGCCACGGTACTTATTGAAGAGATTGCCCGAAGAGAGATTGAAGGAGAGAGAGAATGAGAGCATTAAGTAGCGTTATATCGCAAGGGTTTGGCAAGTTTGCATCGCATAAGTTTGAGCCGTGGTTTCAAAAGTTTGTCAATCGTAGTTACGTTAAGCTCATGGGGCTGGATATGAGCGAGTTTCGCCCGCCAGAGAGCTATGAGAGTCTTAACGCGCTCTTTACACGCCACTTAGAGGTACCGCGACACTTTTCACAAGACGCAAAAGAGCTTATCTCTCCGTGTGATGCCCTTGTGAGCGAGTGCGGCACTCTGGAGGGAGACTACGCCTTGCAGATAAAAGGGATGCGCTACAGCGTTAGCGAGCTGCTTAGCAACGAGATTGCTACGGAACACAAAGAGCGTCTTAAAGATGGGCAGTTTATTAACTTTTATCTCTCGCCAAAAGATTACCACCGCTACCACATGCCGTGCGATCTTAAAATTAACCGCGCGGTACACATTCCGGGGAAACTCTACCCCGTGAATATGCCCGCACTCAACAACATTAGCAATCTGTTTATAGAGAACGAGCGGGTGGTCATTGAGGCAGAAACGACACAGGGCGATCTGCTCTACATGGTGCTTGTAGGTGCGCTCAATGTCGGCAAGATGCGCGTGAGCTTTGAGCCACGTTTGGTAACTAACGATGCCGATGCCTACAAACGCCCCTATGAATTTAGCGACTTGCACCTCAAAAAAGGGGATGATTTCGGCTGTTTCGAGATGGGCTCAACCATTGTCATGATAACGGAAAAAGAGCGTCTGAATTTACATGTAAAAGCGGGTGAGTCGGTGAAATTTGCACAGACTATTGCGGAGTTTGTGTAGTTTTTTCTCTAGGCAATAGAGATTTTCAACACTCCTTATGGAAAAGTTGTCTTGATTTTTAGGGGCATTATAATTATTATTAATTGAGAAGATTGTGAGCTATAAGGTAATAGTAAATTTTTTAAAAAAGAAAATAAAGCTTGATGAAAATATTGATCCTAAATTGCAAGACCTTACTATACTTTATCGTTGGTCTACCCTAAACGATAGAATTGAAAAAATTGCTGACAACATTTATAAAGTAGATACATCCAAAAACAATATAAATCAACCCAAAGGTCTGTTTTATCAAAATGTTTTCAAAGCTTTAGAAAAAAAATATAAGATAGAATATTTGAGAACTCACTGTACACTGGATCCTATCTATGGTAATTTCAATAAACAGGAAAATAGACTTTCTATTGTTGTTCCTATTAATAATTTTTTCGCATTTCAAACACCTTTGGCAAAAGATATAATTGAATTGAGTTATTCAGATCTTCCTAAGAAATTAAGACAAATCAATAAACCTTATATAGCAAAAGCTATTGAGCATGCAGAAAAAGATTTTACATATTCTCATGGAAATTTTAATATTTTAAACAATAATTATGGGGAATTTCAAAATAAACGTCCTGATGCTGTAAAAGCTATAATTGACACAATAGTCAATTCTTATACATGTTTAAGGGACAAACAATATCATAATAGTGAAGTACTATTATATTGCGATAGTTATTTACTAATTGATAATGATTTTATTAAACAAAGATTATGTAATGACCCCTCCAAATCTGCACACCTATGCTGCTAAACGAAACATATCCGCAGGGGTTTTGTGATCAAGTACCGAATGATATCGTTCATGATTGTAAATACATGTATTTTGCAATCAACACTATTATTGACTTATTGACATTTAGAATAAAATTGAATACAATAGTATAATTAAATATTCAAAAGGCAGTGCTTATGAAAACACTAACATTACGAGTCGATGACGATGTTTACAACATGATAAAGCTAGCTTCGGACGGAGCAAAAAGAAATATCTCCAATTTCATAGAGTATGCTACCATTCAGTATCTTACCTCAAGTCAGTACATTGAGAACAATGAAATGACCGAGATACTCAACGATGATAATTTAGTAAAAAGTTTAAAGCAGGGGCTTAAAGAAGCACAATCAGGAGACTATACGGTTGTGTAAGTTTGATATAGCAGAAACCAAGGAGTTTCAAAAAAAAATTAAAAACATAGATGCTAAAATACATGTAAAAATTAAAAATATAGTCTATCCGCAACTTCGTAACAACCCGTTTTTCGGCACCAATATTAAAAAACTAAAAGGTGAGTTTGAAGGTGTTTACCGATACCGAATCGGAAACTATAGACTCTTTTATGTCATTGAAAATGACAAAGTTTTAGTCATTGTCACTACAATATCTCATAGGCAAAGTGCTTACGAGTAGTGCTCCTAAAGAGTCTAATCGGAAATCGTAAACGACGTACCTTTTCCAGTATGACACTTACCAAAGAAGTCTCCTAGTGTTTGATTGGTTTTTTTGTTATATTCCAAATAGACTGTAAGTCCAGAAATCTTATCATCACGAAATGATTTTGGGTCATTAAATAACCAGACTTCTTCTATGACAGTAGCTTTGTCACTGTCTGCATGTTGAATAACATAGGTCTCTATAAATTCATTTTTACCATAACCACATCTTTTTTGTATATTTGAAAATATTATAGCTTTATATTTTTCATTCACAATACTCTTACCTTTTTTTCCTGCCCAATCTTCAGCATATCTTATAGCATTTTTTTGAGTAAAAGAGGTGTCTTTCACCATTCTAGTCGGCGCTTTTTGCTTTATAAGTTTTTCATTCCATGCTGCTGATGGATTTGTACCTGCACATCCGCTAACTAGGGCAATAAATATTGCAACCATAAAATATTTTGTCATTCTATTCTCCATAAAATAAATTTTTGCATTAATGTGTGTGTATGATAGATACGTAATTAATCAAAGAGAACATTGTATCATGTAATTTTATTTACATGTATTTTAAACTACTTCGCTCTATTGCTAGCAGCCAGCTTAAGCAACACAATGCATTTTTAATGGATATTGTTCCCCTTCAATGAACACTTTGTGGGTTTAATGCCCTATAACATCAAAAATATACATCGTATTTTTAAAAAATACCCTAGTTTCATTGCAATTTGAAATATTTTTACGTATTCAACAAACACTTTAGATGTAGGTTTAATATTGCTATAGATGGTTCTTTTAGATAGAATGTTCGTTGAATAGATAGTTATATCAAGGGGATACATGAGCGACTATATAATCCATATTAAATTGTTAAGGAGAAATGTTGAAAAATAACAAAACACTAAATCAAATTAAACACACAATTAATAAAGCAGAAACATATAATCAGGCTTTATGTAGATTTAAGAGTAATTATCCTATTAACACAATATCAAAATATTTTACAAAAGTTATGTCTTTTCAAAAGATTATTCCATCTAAAATTAATAACTTAGTATTGAAAAAGGAAGAAGAACTTAAAAGTAATGCATTAAATTGTAAACCATTGGATATATGGCATGAATTAGCATGGACAGCACTTACTTTGAATAAATATAGTGTTATTTTAAAAGATTATACAATAGCAAAAAATCAATTTGAAAATATGATACTTCTAAATAATTATGGAATGGCATCCCAAATATTAACTGAAATCGAAGAGAAATTTGGAAAATCTTTTTGGGGCATTAAAAACAGATTAATTCTATTACAAGAAACAGAAGGACTTGAAAGTCAAAAGAAATACTCAAAGGAATTACAAGATTTAGATATAACAACTAAGTCGAAAATATTAATTTATTTATACAGTATAAGTGTTGAAAAAAATATCTCTAGAACACACTTTGATAGGATAATAAATAATTTTTTTGAAGGGTTTTCCAATAAGGGATTATCTGAATACTATAAGTTTAAATTAAAAAAAGATTATCAATTGGATCCAAACTTTTTTTCGAAAATTTTAATCGAAGAGAGCAGTTCATCAATAATCGATATATATGAAACATTTTTTGATATTTTAAGCAGTGTTATTACTTCTGAAATACCAAAAAGTGAAAATACAAGTACATTTATTAAAATATTTCGTAAGTTATATAATTCTACACAAGATGAACGTTATATTAATCTTTTAAGGGTCTTTAACATATTTATAAAACCTACGGAGAGTGAAATACAAAAGTCTATATTTGAAATATATGATAGTTCTCAGAATGAAAAGTATAGTGAAACAGAACAAAAATGTACTAATATTTTAAGTATACATCCAACTTATGTTTCTTTATATGATGTTTATGTTGAAGCTCTGTATTTAAGTAACAAGCCAATACCATTTGATGATGATATTTTAATTTATAAGATATTAAATTGTTATCGTAATATGTTAACTGCAAATGAAGATACTAATGAGTCTATCATGACTTTATTTAAGATTCTTGTTACATATTCTAACTTATCATTTACAAATGAAATTTTGACTTTTTTATATCAATATGTTAGAGATGAAAACTCTTATAAGTCTAAAATTGGACATTTATCGACAACAATATTTTCACTCTTAAAGCATGAAATGTATTCAGATGAAATAAAAAATCAGTTTCTAGAAAATATATTTAAAAGCTCTGAGAATTCACAAACTGTAAATATACTCATGTATTTTGATTCAAGTGAGAAAGAATTCCTAGATATTATAAATTTATCTAGAATTACTGAAAATAATAAAAATAATTTTTTATCTCAATATTATTTTTTTAAAGAAAATTTTGATTTAAGCTATGCATATACTAAAAAGCTTCTTGAGACCGATAGTATATTTTTTCAAAATATCGCAATGTCGTTAAGTGTAGTTCTACTTCTGCAAAAAGAAAGCTATACTGAATCTCTAAATGCGATAGTGGAGTACTATTTTAAGAATAATAATTTGCTAACAATTTTACCATTGATTGATGTTATAGAGAAAATTACTAACGATATTGACAGCAAAAAGAAATGGCCACAAGAGATAGAAGCTCCAATATTATTCTATTTATGTACATTAACTAGAAATCATGATATATTAAGTAGAACAGAGTATTTATATGAGTATTACTTAAGTTCTAATGATTATAAAACACCCATGGATTTAATTAAGGATTACGAAGAGAAACAAATACTTTTTAATGAAAAGACAATTTTCTTTTTAAAAGAAGTTTGTATTCCTGATATTATGAAAAAATCTATTTATTTACCAAAGTTTAATGATGTTGAAAAGGAAAGAGTACAGGTTTGTCATGCCTTATCAAATATTGATAGTCAAAATGAGAAGTTATATTTTCAAGAAATTAAAGATAGAGAACAAAAGATTTTTATAAAAAAAGAACGTTCACGAATCGAAAAAAATAAAATTTATGTAGATGTAAAGAATATTAAAAAGATATATGAGAAAGAATTAGAGGATGACTATGAGAGGCTTATAAATTTAATAAAAGCGAATGGTTATATTAAAGATGAAAAAATAGATAAAATGATAAAGGGTTTTAAAGCTCTATCAGTTGAACAAAATTTGTTAGAACGAGAAACACTAAATACAATTTATTTTCCGGAACTTCCTGATAATGAAGTTGATGATTTATTTAAAAAGATAGTAGATGTTTCAAAAGATATTTTTGTAAATAATGAACATTATGGTTTGAATGTGTATTTAAGTACAAAAATTAGACACGGTACAATTTCAACCTACTTAAGAAACCCTTTGGAGAAAGAGAACTTAATTACATTAAATGACACTAAGCTTTCTGAATATCAAGAAAATCAATATTGGGAAGATGAACTTTTTAAATTGGATATTACATCCTTAAAAGATTTACAAAAATATCTTAAATCTTTTTCAAGGGAACATGATAATATTATCAAATACCTCAGTGTCGAATTTTTACAAGTAAGTACAGCAATTGCAAGAACTGATATAGATGGGAAATTAATTGAAAATAAAAACCCTAACGCTTCTTTTAAGTATTATTTTTCCGATTTAGAATTAAAAGATATGCTTTATAGATTGCTTGATAATAGTATGGAGTTTAATGAATTTAATAATTACTTAGTGCACAACTTATGGGAAAAAACAGATATTAATCTTAAGTATATTAGAGAAACAATTCGTGAAGATATTAAAAATAGAATTTTAAATAATTTTGATTTATTACAAGAAAATTTAAAAAGTATTTCTGGGGACTTAACTTTATTAACTAATGCAATCACTAAATCTAGAACTGATATGAACCAAGCAATTAATAACTTGATTACATGGTTTGCAAGAATGGAAGACTCGGATAAAAATGATTTTGAAATAAAAAGTGTTATAGACATAGTTAAAAATATTTTCAATAAACAGGAAAATGTATTTTCAATTTCCATTGATTCAGTAGATTATTTTAAAGGTAAAACACTTGATAGTTTTGTAGACATTTTATTTATTTTATTTGATAATGCTTTTCAGCATAGTGGCTTAAATGATAGTACTAAAATCGAAATAAAAATCGAAAAAATCGAAAATTTTATTAATATAATGATTAAAAATAACATTAAAACTAAAGAAAACCTAGCCACTTTAAATGAAAAAAATATGGTACATTTAAATGCATATGGAACACTAGAAGCTACTGCTAATATTGGTAATGAAGGAAATACAGGCTTTAATAAAATATGGAAAATTATTACTAAAGATTTATCAATTAATGAACATACTTTAGACTTTAAGTTTATAGAAAACTCAAATAATAATATAGAGTTTGTTGTGAATTTAAATATAAATGTAGAGGAACTTATAGTATGAAGATAAATATATTATTTATTGAAGATGATGATGAAAAAAGAAGTAAAATCCTTGATTATCTTAAAGGTGTATATAAATATTTAAACATAACAAATAAAGCTTCTTATCATAGCGGACTAACTGAGTTAGTTTCAGGTAATGAGTATAACTTGGTGCTAATGGATATGAGTATGCCAAATTATGACATTACACTCGAAGAGCCAGATGAAGAGAACCATGAAAGTTATGCAGGAAGACAACTACTTGAACAAATGAAATTTAGGTATATTAATTATCCAACAATAATTATCACTCAGTTTGCTTCCTTTGGTGAATATGTTGAAAAGCTATCTTTAGATGAATTAAAAGAGAATTTAAAAAAAGATTACTTTCCTATATATAGAAGTACTGTTTATTATCACTCCTCTGAAAGTGATTGGAAGGAAAAGTTAAAAAATGAAATTGATAGTATATTAGAGGAAAAAGAATGTTGAAAATTTTAATTATAGATGACGATAGTAATAAAATTAGTAATATTGTGAAGTTACTTAAAGAAAACCACCTAATTACAGATGAAAACATTGATTTTGAATTAGACGCTACAAATGGAAGAAAAAAGTTATCCGAAGAATCTTATGATTTATTGATTTTGGATATGAATCTCCCTGTATCGATGGGCGAAGATCCATCCAGGGATGGAGGATTACAATTACTAGAAAGAATCCATACAAATCAAATTCAAAATTATCCTCATCATATTATTGGAGTGACAGGCTATCAAGATATATTTGAAGATTCAAAAAAAACATTAGAACAATACTTGTGGGCATTAATTCATTATGATAATACAAATACAGATTGGAAGGATAAAATAGTAAATAAAGTGAAATACTTAGTTGAAAGTAAACAAAATACCTATGGTAATAATTTTAAAAAGTTTGATATTGCAGTTATAACAGCACTTGATAAAATCGAATTAGAAGCTGTGTTGAAACTGCCATTCAATTGGAAAGAGTTGAGAGTTCCTAATGACCAAACTACAAACTATTACGAGGGGATTATAGAGTTAGAAGAAAAAAAATATTCTATAGTTGCAGCAAGTGCTTCTAAAATGGGTATGGTAGCATCATCAATTTTAACAACAAAGATTTCTTCTCATTTTCATCCAGAATATATATTTATGGTAGGTATTGCGGCTGGGATAAAAGGGAAAAATAATTTTGGAGATATATTAGTAGCTGAGTATAGTTGGGATTGGGGGAGTGGTAAAAAAACTTCTTCTTTCTTACCAGACCATGCACAAATGACTTTGGATGAGACTATAGTAGCGAAATTAAAAAATATTAATTCTAATCAATCTTGTATAGATAACATAAAAAATAATTTTGATAAAACTCCAGATACTACATTAAAAATGCATATTGGACCAATTGCATCTGGGGCTAGTGTGTTGGAGGATGCTTCAGCTATAGAAGAAATAAAAGTATTTCAAAGAAAGCTTATAGGAATTGAAATGGAAATATATGGTGTTATGTCAGCGGCAAAATATGCAACAAGTCCATTTCCAAAGGCTATTTGTATAAAATCTGTTTGTGATTTTGGAGATGATAATAAAAATGATGATTGGCAATATTATGCAGCATATACAAGTACACAAATGATGTATTTGTTAATTCAAGAAATATATAAAAGACCCCCATTGTAACTTCAAGGACATTAAGAACATGACGACATAACAAAAACGAGGAGGCGAATAATTAACCCTAGCGGGAAAATTATCGCTCACGATAGCCGTTATGAGAAGAATAGCTGTTTTACAACAAAATAAGGGAATTACATGAATAAAATCATTTTTAGTATGTTTTTAGCAGAGCATCTATTTGCTGGACCAACTTATGAAACATTAGTATTTGTATCAGACGACTTAAAAAGTACAACTACATACAAAAGTGTGAGATATGAAAGTGCGGGCATAAAACAGTTTCTTTTTGGAGAAAATTTTGATAAAAGCACCATTACATATATAAAACCAAATCGATATGAATGGAAAAAGTATAACAATAATGGAGTTAACGAAGATGACCTATATTTTCCAAATACAACAAATCATGCTTATTTACAAAATGAAGTAGTAAAAATTTCAAAAACAAAAGAGGGAGAATACTTTTTTCAAGTTGATGGTGGAGCTTGTATCGGACAAGGTTGTATAACTAATGAGAATATCATTTCAATCATACTACCAAAAAGATTTAAACTGATGACAGCAGAGTCATTTGAAAATATATCTGGAAAATATAATTATAATAAAGATGCTAATTTCAAACTGATCGAAAACACATTAACTTTGTATACAAAGAATGTTAAAGGTGCTTACGCAAAAATTTGGTTTATTGACAATTCAGAAAATGCAGCAATATATAAAAATGTATCAAATTCATTAGAAAAATATTCACAGATAAGTGTTGTTAAAACAGATACTCAAACAAAAATTACCATGCCAATGGATAATGTTTTCTCAAGTGGAAATGCCGTTATGAAAAAACAAGGCAAAGAATGGCTATCAGTATTATTTAATGCTATTAAAGATAAGAAATATCTTGAAATTAGAGTTGAAGGACATAGTGATAATATACCTATTCATAATAATAAATATGCTTCAAATTGGGAACTGTCAGCAGCAAGGGCAGCAGATGCCGTAAAATTTCTTATTAAAAAAGGTGTAATTGATAATAAATTAGCAGCAGTTGGTTATTCAAGTACAAGACCACTTGTAAAAAATAATTCAGCTAATAATAGAGCAAAAAACAGAAGAATAGAAATCACAATTGTTGGTAAAAAAGCCAACTAAAAGAAAAACTCATAACAAAACGCAGGAGCAATATTTTACCCAAGAGCGGGTAAAATATTGCTCTTCTCAACCGTTGTCTTCATGTCGTGTATAATAATACTTATGTAACATTTTGTCATTAGTCTATTATCTTCTCTTCCTTTAAATCAGTTATTTGTGACTTATTCACAAATAATAGGTATAATACGTCCAGTTAAAAGGATACTAAATGTTAATTGATTTTACTGTTGAAAATTATAAATCTATTAAAGACTCAATGACTTTTACAATGGAAGCCACAGCGATAAAAGACCATTCCGAAAATATTTTTGAATATGGCAAGAATATTTTATTAAAGTCAGCTGTAATTTATGGTCCAAATGCAAGTGGAAAAAGTAATTTATTAAATGCAATGAGTTTTATGAGAAGCTTTGTTGAAAACTCAGCAACTGAATATAAGACAAATGATACAATTGAAGTAGAACCATTTAAGCTTAATACATTAACTAAAGATGAAGCATCTTTATTTGAAACAACCTTCATACATAATGAAATTAAATATAGATATGGTTTTAGATTAAACAATAATAAAGTATTGGACGAATGGTTATTTCATACAAAAATTAGAGAAACAAAATTATTTATTAGAACTAATCAAGAATTTGATTTATCTAAAGCTTTCTCTGAAGGCAATCTAATTGTTAAAGAGAATAAGACTAGAGAGAATGCACTTTTTTTGTCGGTAGTAGCACAGTTCAATGGCAGTATTTCTAAAAGTATTATTGATTGGTTTAGCCAATTTAATATTACATCAAATGTAACTAGAAATAAATTCGAACACTACACATTGGATATGCTTAAAAATTCAGAAAATAAATCTAAAATTCTTAAATTACTTTTATCTGTTGATATGGGTGTAAAAGATGTAGAAATGAAGACAACAGATGTAGAGTTTGAAAAAGCTCCTTCATTTATCAAAGAAATTATAAAAAAAGACAATGCAGAAGAAAGTAGTATAACTCAATCAGAAATTATTACGAAACATATGCAGTACAATGAAAAAAAAGAATATATCGGAGATATTGAATTTCAATTACAAAATGAATCAACAGGTACAAATAAATTTTTATTGCTTGCTGGTCCAATTGTTGAAACACTAGTAAATGGAGAAATATTAGTTATTGATGAATTAGATAATAGTTTTCATACACAAATGACTGAGTTCATTGTAGCGCTATTTAATTCACAAGAAACTAATCCAAAAAATGCTCAATTAATTTTCGCAACTCATGATACCAACCTATTAACTCATAAACTTTTTCGTAGAGATCAAATTTGGTTTGTCGAAAAAAATATCTATGGAGAAAGTGAAATTTTCTCTTTAATAGATTTTGGAGCAAGAAAAGACACTTCTCTTGAAAAAAACTACTTAGAAGGTAAATTTGGCGGTGTTCCTCATATCTATAACTTATATGCTGAGAGTATAGATAATGGGAACTGATGATAGACATAAAATAGCTAAAGCTCAAAGAAAAAGAACTATCAAAAAAACAAAAAGTATTTCAAAGAAGGTACTCATAGCCTGTGAAGATACAAAATCTTCAAGATTTTATTTTACTAGAATGATAAAAGATTATGGATTAAGAGGTCAAGTTGTATTCGCTAAACACATTGGAACAAATCCAATGAAAGTTCTTGAAGCAATAAAAATTCATTTGTTAAAAGATTCTAATTTTGATGAAAAATGGATTGTTATTGATAAAGATAGTTATTCAAAATCAGAATTTAATGGAACGATAGCAAGTGCCAAAGCTTTAGATATTAATGTAGCCTATTCCAATGAATCTTATGAATTATGGATATTGCTTCATTTTAAGGATCAAAAAGCTTATATTAATAGATTACAATTAAATAAAGAGCTTAAAGATTTAGTTGATTATGAAAAAAGCAATGAATTTATCTATGAAATAATCAAATCTAAACAAAATGAAGCTATTAAAAGATCTAAAAATCTAATTAAATTTTTTATAGATATAAATGGATCTTCCAATCCTTTTGATGATAATCCTTCAAATACTATCTATCAACTTGTAGAGTCTTTGGAAAAACTAAAGACAACAAAACCTAGCAAGGAACACTAAAGTGTCCGTTGTAGTCAACCGTTGTTCAGACGCTTCGCTTATACTGACCCCTAGATAACCTGCACAGTGTATAATACAGACGATACAGGAGTAAAAGATGCCTAAACTAGATGATTTTGAAAAAGATGTTTTAGAAAGTGTTGAAAATGATGAATGGGTAAGTAAAGGCAATTTGGAGAAAAGAGTCAAA
>Ga0256834_1002382_pt1 | contig 11910 bp, 9 predicted proteins | sample 4281140metaG_FD_190536 | JGI IMG/M metagenome (GOLD analysis project Ga0256834, IMG submission 190536) | Hydrothermal vent microbial communities from East Pacific Rise, Pacific Ocean - 4281-140 | ecosystem: Environmental > Aquatic > Marine > Hydrothermal vents | place: Pacific Ocean: East Pacific... | reverse complement strand
ATAAAAACCCAAATAAGCGAGATCTGTGCGCGCTCGCTATTATAAGCTACTTGCAATAAAAGAAAAAACAATAAACCATAACTTGCAAATTGAATGAGGGAAAGAATGCTCATTCCTGGAGTGAGGCTAAGCGAATTCCCAATAATGGCAATACCCTCAATTGTTATATCGATTGGGCTTATTATATTGGATATATTTACCCAATTTTCAAATGGTATGGTTTGTAAAATAATAAAAGCAAGCAAAATGTAAAATAATATTAAACTTATTTTACACCTTGATAATTTATGACGTAATTGAGATTTTTGGTTTAACAAAAATGTTAAATAAATCAACGTAATGATTGACAAAAATATAGCGCCAAGTGCCCAAAAAACAGGTCTATTAGAGCCAAGTGGAATTGGGGTTAAGCTTAAAAATATAATAAGAGCAATGCTAAGAATTTTATTCATGCCAGAGATTGCGCTTTTTCCAAATGGAACAGAAGAGTGGCGTTTTATAGTGTTTATCATTATTGCAATCCCCCTCTTTCTATGGAAATTTCTCTTGCTGCGGTTTTTACATTTCTAATAAATTCTCGCTGTTCATTTGGTGACAATGTTTCAACTAAACTAGTTATGCGCTCACGAAATTTGGGTTGTTTGACATATCTGTTAGCGATAGATTTTACCCCTTTGGCACTTTTAGCTAAAAGAGTTAGATCTTTATTTTGAGAGAGGTTAGTTTGAGTGTTTATATATTCCCTTTTATCTTCAACTAAATCAACACGAAGCTCGGCTAACCATTGTTCATTTGGAGCAGTTTTTTGTGATGCAACTACCTGAAAATTGAATGTTTCATATTGTCTTAATTCAGCAGATGCGAAAGCACCAATATAATATGCAAAGGCATGAGTTGGCATGGATTTAGTAATATTTCTAGCTAGTTTTTGGCATGAGGTTAAAACATTTTTGCGCCGTGATGTTGGTTGTGCCATGCCAATTGGACCAGCTAATGCCTCAAGGCAATTGTTGAGCTTTAAACGGTTTGCACTAAGCGAAAGACTTGCGGTAACATTGTTTTTTTCAAGTATATTGAATCGGGCAGTAGGTGAGGTGTTGCTAGCGAGAAATGGCTTGATTTCTATTAAAAAAGCAAAGCCAGAAATAATAGCCAGAAATATTGTGAAGATGAATATAGCAGCTAAAGAAATTTTATTATTATTGTTTAAATTTTGCAAATTAGATCCAAAAATATATTTTAAAAACTAGAATTAACTATAATTGTTATTATTTTAAAAACTATACTTAATAACTAGCATTTGAAAGAGAAAAATAATAGAAGTAGATTGTAATAATTTAGATAATTATACTGTATGGACGCAAAAGGAATACCATAGTGCCAGGCTCTGAAAAAACTGAGATTGACTTTGGAACATCTGGTTTGCGGGCCGCTGCAATTAATTTCACACAAGAAAATATTTCGGCTTATGTTGGTGCATTTTTAGAGTTATTTGGCGACGCTGATAAAAAAATCGTTTATGTGGGAGCAGATTTACGTCTCTCAAGTCCAAATATTGCTGCCAATGTTATTGCAGCAATTAACGCCAAGGGATGGCAGTCTGTTTATGGAGGCAATGTGCCAACTCCTGCGCTGGCTTTTTATGCAATGGAACGTAACTGCCCTGCAATAATGATAACAGGTTCGCATATTCCAGAAGATTATAATGGCATAAAATTTTATAGTCAAAAAGGTGAATTGCTTAAAGAAGATGAAGCTCCCATTCGCCAAAAGGCTATGTTTTTATTACAGGAAGTTTCAACAACAACCCCTATGCCTTTGCCAGAAATAGATAGAGATATTGCTAATGCTTATGTCACTCGTTTTGCATCGGGTTTTTCCAATGATATTTTAAAGGGAGTAAGGCTTGGTGTTGACATGCACTCGGCTGTTGGGCGAGATTTAACAGTGCAGATTATGAGGGAACTTGGAGCTATATGTTTCCCCTTTCATAGGTCAGAAAAATTTATTGCTGTTGATACTGAGGCGCTAAATAAAGAATACCTGCAACGTGCGGCTGCTCAAATAAAAAAACACAAGCTTGACGCAATAATATCAACCGATGGTGATGGAGATAGACCATTATTGCTTGATGAAAATGGCAATCAAGTCAATGGTGATATATTGGGTGCATTAACGGCAAAAGCGTTGGGGATAAATATTGTTGTAACCCCGCTTTCTTCAACTAGTGCCATTGAGAAATCAGGTTGGTTTAATAAAGTTGAAAGAACCAAAATTGGCTCGCCTTATGTTGTGTCAGCAATGGAAAAAGAACAGGGGACGAAGGCTGGTGCGCTTATTGCTGGATTTGAGGCTAATGGAGGTTTTTTGCTGGCTAGTGATTTAACTTTAAGCAATGGCACAATTTCAAAATTGCCAACTAGAGACGCAATTTTGCCTTTAATAATGGTATTGGCTGAAGCGGTTAAACAAGATATTTCAATATCTGGTTTAGTTAAATCTATGCCAGGGCGATTTATGAAAGCCGATAGAATTAAGAATATTTCGTCTAACAATGCACAAATATTTTTGTCTGGTTTGAAAAATTCTAAATCTACTCGTGATGAGATTCATCTTCATATAAGTGAGCCTTTATCAATTGATGAGCTTGATGGTGTTCGTATGAGTTTTGCTGATGAAACTATCGTGCATTTTCGCCAATCGGGCAATGCGCCTGAAATGCGCATTTATGTTGAAACAGATGCGCAAGATTTTACTGATAGTTTATTAAGTGAAGTGATTGAGAGTTTAAAAAAATATTTTGTAAAAAAGGGTTTTTTAAATGACTAAAAATGCTGATTTGATAACTCCAATAATTCTTGCGGGCGGAAAAGGCACAAGGCTTTGGCCAATGTCACGTAGTTCGCGCCCAAAACAATTTTTGCCATTAACTGGTGATTTAAGTCTGTTTCAACAAACTTTACTTCGTCTTGGTGATAAAAAAACCTATAGCGCACCAATCATTATTACTAATGAAGATTATCGTTTTTTAGTTGCTGAGCAGGCGCTTGAATGTGGAGTTGAGTTAGAGGCGATTTTGCTTGAGCCTTGCGTGCGTAATACCGCTCCTGCAATTGCGGCGGCTTGTGTTGTTGGGTCTAGGGGAAATGAAAATCAGTTGGTGCATATATTGCCATCAGATCATGATATAAAAGTTAATGAGGCTTATTTAAATGCTTTGAATAGTGCAAAAAAATCTGCAAAAGAGGGAAGGCTTGTAACTTTTGGCATTACCCCAAACGAGCCTGCAACAGGTTTTGGATATATCGAGGCGGGAGATGAAGAGCAAAGTGGAACTTATAAAGTTAATAGATTTGTAGAAAAGCCTGATGAGGCTAATGCGCAAAAAATGCTTGATAGCGGTAAATATTATTGGAATTCAGGAATGTTTATGTTTTCTGCTGAAAGCTTTTTGAGTGAGTGCAAAAAACTTGCTCCAGAAGTTTTTGCTGCGGCTTGTGCATCAGTCAATTTAGCAAAAAATGACCTCGATTTTATTCGCCTTGATGCAGAAAAATTTGCTAGCTCGCCAAATATTTCTATTGATTATGCTATTTTTGAAAAAACAAAATTAACATCAGTTGTGCCATCACCAATAATTTGGTCAGACCTTGGGGCATGGGACGCGGTTTGGAAAAACGGCAAAAAAGATAAAAATAAAAATTTGCAACGTGGATCAGTAAGTTTAAGTGATACAACAAACTCACTTATTATGTCAGAAAAATTACATATAGCTGTTGATGGGTTAGATGATGTTGCGGTGATTGCAAGTGAAGATGCTATTTATGTTGGGCGTTTATCACAAGCACAAAATGTTGGCGATGTGGTAAAAAGACTTAGTGCTAATTCAGAAACTGCCTCTTTAACGCAAGATCATCAAACAACTTATCGCCCATGGGGTGGTTATTCTTCTGTGCTTAATGGAGAGCGATTTCAGGTTAAGAGACTATTTGTAAAGCCAGGTAAACGTTTGTCGTTGCAAAGGCACAATCACCGATCAGAACATTGGGTGGTAGTGCGTGGTACGGCTGAAGTTCAGGTGGGCGAAAGAGTTTTGATATTGCGTGAGAATGAAAGTATTTATATTCCACAAGGTGATATTCATAGGTTAGCTAATCCTGGTAAAATATTGCTGGAACTGATTGAAGTTCAAACAGGTTCTTATTTGGGTGAAGATGATATTATTAGAATTGAAGATGAATTTGGAAGGTCTTAGCGGCTTTAAGTAAGGGAGACTAGATGAGTAAAATAGCTTTAATAACTGGCGTAACAGGGCAAGATGGGGCTTACCTTGCTCGTTTATTGTTAGATAAGGGATATATTGTTCACGGTATTAAACGCCGTTCGTCTTCGTTTAATACTGGGCGGATTGAAGATATATACCAAGACCCGCACGTTGAAAATGCACGTTTTATTCTTCATTTTGGCGATATGACCGATGCTACAAATCTTATTCGTATTGTGCAAGAAGTTCAGCCAGATGAAATTTATAATTTGGCAGCACAAAGCCATGTGCAGGTGAGTTTTGAAACAGCCGAATATACCGCGAATGCTGATGGCATTGGAACGCTAAGACTTCTAGAGGCTATTCGTATTTTAGGTTTAGAAAAAAAGACTAAATTTTATCAAGCTTCAACTTCAGAGCTTTATGGTAACGCGAAAGAAGTGCCGCAAAGTGAAACTACGCCTTTTTATCCGCGCTCGCCTTATGCCGCGGCTAAACTTTATTCTTATTGGATTGTTGTTAATTATCGTGAGGCTTATGGTATGCATGCTTCAAACGGAATTTTGTTTAATCATGAAAGCCCATTGCGAGGCGAAACATTTGTTACGCGTAAGATAACTCGAGCAGTTGCGGCAATTCATCTTGGTAAACAAGATAAATTATATCTTGGCAACCTTGATGCAAAGCGAGATTGGGGGCATGCCAAAGAATATGTGCAAGGCATGTGGCTTATGATGCAACAAGATGAGCCAGATGACTTTGTGTTGGCAACAGGGGTTACCTCATCAGTGCGTGATTTTGTTGAATGGGGATTTGAAGAGATTGGAATTAAAATTGAATGGCGCGGAATGGGCGTTGGGGAAAAAGGATATGATGCTTCAAATGGGAAATGTTTAATTGAAGTTGATCCGCGTTATTTTAGACCTACTGAGGTTGAAATTTTACTTGGTGATCCAACAAAAGCAAAAGAAAAACTTGGCTGGGTGCATAAAACTAGTGTGCGTGAACTTGCGCGTGAAATGGTGAGCGAAGACCTTAAGTTATTTCAAGCGGATATTGCAAAGGACGCTTAAAAGCATGTTTGATTTGCGTGGTAAAACTGTTTGGGTTGCAGGGCATAATGGTATGGTTGGTAGTGCTGTTGTGCGTCGTTTGGCAAGTGAGGGGTGTAAAATCATAACGGCTCCTCGGAGTGAACTTGACTTAATAGATCAAAGCGCTGTTCAAAAATGGATTGCAAAAAATAAACCTGATGCAATAGTTTTGGCGGCAGCTAAAGTTGGTGGAATTTTAGCCAATGATAGTTACCCAGCGGAATTTTTATATGAAAATTTAATGATTGAAGCCAATATTATTCATGGCGCTCATAAGGCTAATGTAAATCGTTTGTTATTTTTAGGTTCAAGTTGCATTTATCCAAAAATGGCAGAGCAACCTATTGTTGAAAATGCGCTTTTAACTGGCTTACTTGAGCCAACAAATGAGACTTATGCGATAGCTAAAATTACAGGAATTAAACTAACACAAGCATACCGTAAACAATATGGGCGTGATTATATTTCTGCTATGCCAACCAATCTTTATGGTTTAGGCGATAATTTTGACCTTAATTCAAGCCATGTTTTGCCTGCGTTAATTCGAAAGGCGCATGAGGCTAAAATCAATGGCGATAAACAAATTACAATTTGGGGGACTGGCACGCCAAAACGCGAGTTTTTATTTGCTGATGATTGTGCTGATGCGCTTGTGTTTTTACTTAAAAATTATAGTGAAGAAGAGCACGTAAATGTTGGTTCTGGCACGGATATTTCTATTTTGGAATTAACCCAATTGGTTTGTAAAATTGTTGATTTTGAAGGTGAAATAAAACATGATTTATCAAAACCAGATGGTACTCCACGTAAATTAATGAGTGCAGATAAATTGCAAAATTTAGGCTGGAAACCAAAAACTGGCTTAGAAGCTGGTATTAAAGCGACTTATGATTGGTTTTTGGTGCATATTGCGAGTGAATCCAGAAAATGAAAATCCTAATTCTTGGACTTAATTATGCACCAGAAAATATCGGCATTGCGGTTTATACAACAGGTATGGCAGAATATTTAGCAGAGCAGGGGCATGAGGTTCAGGTGGTGGCAGGGCAGCCATATTACCCAAGTTGGAATATTATGAGTGGGCATAATGCTTGGCTTTATAAAAAGAGCAATGAGAATGGAGTGAAAATCACTCGGGTTCCGCACTATATTCCGAGCAAGCCAACGGGTGTTAAACGTATGTTTCATCATATTAGTTTTGCTTTTTCTGCGCTTTTTCCGATGGTTAGTAGAGCTATAAGCACTCGTCCTGATATTATAATCAATATTGCGCCATCACTGGTTGGCGCGCCAGTTGCAAAATTTGCAGCTTTTATATCTGGTGCAAAATCATGGTTGCATATTCAAGATTTTGAGGTAGAAGCCGCATTTGCCACTGGTTTGTTAAAATCAGATAATAAGCTAGCAAGGCTTGCACTTTGGTATGAAAATGCAATTTTAAAGTCGTTTGATATAGTTAGTACTATTTCAGTGCAAATGTGCAAAAAACTAAAAGAAAAAGGCGTAAAAGGCGATAAAATTGTTGAATTTCGAAATTGGGCAGATATTGAAACAATAAAACCATTAGATAGGTCTTCAATCTTTCGTAAAAAATGGAATATTACAACAAAATATGTAGCGCTTTATTCTGGTAATATTGCGAATAAACAAGGCATTAGTATTATTGTAGATGCGGCAAAAAAATTACACCATCGTAATGATTTAACTTTTGTAATTTGCGGTGAGGGACCAAACCGTGTGAATCTTGAAAAACAGGCTAATTCTCTTAACAATGTGCGCTTTTATGATTTGCAAGCAAAAGAAGAGTTAAACGAGTTAATGGGGTTAGCTAGCGTTCATTTGTTACCGCAACTTAAAAATGTTGTAGATCTTGTTTTACCTTCAAAATTAGCAAATATGCTAGCATCTGGAAGACCAGCAGTTGTTATTGCTGCAAAAGGAACTGGATTAGCTAATGAAATGGAGGGGTGCGGACTGGTGGTTGATCCAGAAGATGTTTTGTCTTTTTCTTTAGCAATAGAAAAGATAATCGATAACCCAGCATTATATGATATGTATAAAAAAGCGGCACGAAGCCAAGCTGAAAAGAGATGGTTTAAAAATATGATTTTAGCGCAATTTGAAGCTAATCTTTGTAACTTTAGTGAGTGTTCAAAAATTAAGGAAACTAGTGAATGAATGCTAGTTCAAATGATGATAATTCAACTCCAAAAGCAACATCAAAAAATGTTGGTCTTGGCGCTTTTATTGCTAAGTTAGAATATTTTTGGTTAGTAAAATTATTTGCTGGCTCATTTGTAGCTGGGATTATTTCTAAGTTGCTTATTTTTGTCATGACTATTATTTTAGCTCGCCAACTCACACCTCAAGGTTATGGCGAATTTACATTTATTATGGGAATAGCAGTAATAGGCGCGCAGATTATTGCTCTTGGTTTGCCAACGTTAATGACTAGGTTAGTCCCAACATATAAAATTAAAGAAAATTGGCAAAAATTACGAGGCATTATTCATTGGTCAGATAGTGTAATTTTTTTAGTTTTTATTGTGATTAGTTTTCTGATTGCAGGCATTGCTTTTCTTCCCATTGTTAATGGAGATATAAAAACGGGGTTATTAGTTTCATTATTATTGTTGTTGCCAATTGCATTTAATCAATTGCGCCGCCATCAATTAGCAGGAATTAGACGTGCTCCTATGGGCATTATGCTTGATCAGGGCATAGCGGCAATTGGGGTTATATTTTTTGCAATTATTTTTGGGTTTTCTAGTGCTTTAATAGCAATTGTGGTTTTTGCAATTGGCTCTGTAATTAGCGCATTATTTGGCAGTTTTTATTTTCATATTAAATTGCCTGCTAAAGTGTGGCTTGCAAAACCCTTATTTGAACCAAAAATCTGGATTATGTTGGCCATGCCGTTGATGCTTGGAATATCTACAAAATTACTAATGGATCGAATGGATATTCTTATGCTTGGTCCAATGGTTGGTTTTTTTGAAACTGGTTATTATGGAGCTGCTTTTCGTTTGACCTATTTATTGACGTTCCCCCAGGTAATGATAATGGCAATTATTACGCCGTTGTTAAGTGAAAATATTGCTAATGGACAAATAAAGAAAGTTTGGAAATTCTTTTGGATTGCAATTATACTTGCAGTAATAAGTGTTATTCCTGTTGGCTTGATATCTATTATGTTTAATGAGCAAATTATTACCTTAATTTTTGGTGTACAATATTCTGCATCAGCGTCGATTTTTACTCTACTAATTATTGCTCAAATTTTTACAGCTTTTGCAATTCCTTGTTCTGGGCTTCTTATTGCAAGTGGAAAGGGGAAATTATTTGGTTCTATAAATTTAATAGCGCTTATTATAAATGTGGGTTTAAATTTTATTTTTATTCCACAATTTGGTGCAATTGGCGCGGCTATTACTACAATAATTGGAACGGCATTTATTCTTTGTGCGCAGGCATTGTTTATTTGGATAAATAGAAATAAATATTTTTTAATTCAAGATAATCGTAAAAAGGCTACTCTGAAATCAGAGTAATGGAAGTCAGAGCAATGAATTTAGATTTAAAGAATATTAAAAAATCAGATAATCTTAAAAAACAAGTAACAGTCTTTAGCTTAAAATATATGACAGCTATTATATTAGCTATTGCTATGTATACTTATGTTCCGTTTAGTTTTAATGGTTTAAATATTCCATATTTAATTGGGTTTGTTATTAGTGTTGGGGTTCTAACTTTAAGATATAAGGAATTAGATAATAGGATAATAGTTTATTCATTTCTAATTCTTTTAGTAATGATATTTTCTATTATTTTAAATATGAAATCTATATTTTTACGAGATATGTTATTCTCAATAGCACTATATGTTTATTCTATAATTTGTGGGTTGGCGATATATATAACAATTAAATCTTGGTCACGAGACTTATTTAGTAAAACTATGATGGTTTTTTGTTTGATAATTTTAGTTGGCTCTATTGTTGAAATTATTACTCCGTTTAAAAATATAACCCTAGCTTTTACTTCTCTTTTTCCTAATCCTATTCTTAATATAGATATTCTTCGTGATATTCAGATAGCAGGATTTTATCGCCCAAGGTTTTTTACCTCTGAAACATCACATGCCGTTGCAGGGCTTTTAGTTTTTTTGTGTAGTTGGTTTATAACCACTAAAAGTCAATATCGTATCATAATTTATTTATTCCTATTAACATTGGGTTTTATAATTTTTCGAAGCCCTACAATCTTCTTAGGAATTCCATTGATGTTTTTAAGTTTATTGCTGTTATTAACAACTAACAAATCAGAAAAAAGAAAATATACAAAGGCGCTAAGTATATTATTTTTTGTTATTAGTAGTTTTGTTATTCTTGGTGTTGGTCTTTTTGCTCTTGATGCTGTTATGGCTGAAAGATCGCAGGTTAAAATAGACCAGAGTTATTTAGTTCGTATTGTTGCTGCTGCCGATATCATTGGTAAAGTAATTGCTGAAAGACCTTTATTTGGGTTTGGTATTGGCGCTCATGGTGATGCAAAAGAGCTTATTATTCAATCATTTGTTGATTCTGGAATAAGAGAAGAATCTGTTTTTAATAATTTTGATACAAAAATAAATAGCCTATTGGCTTCATCAATATTATATTTGGGACTTGTTGGTTCGTTAATTTATTTTGTAATTATGGTGTTATTAGCAAATAGGGCTTCTGGAGTTAATGGACTTATTTTAACGGGAATGATATTTGTTTTTGGCTCTGTTAATGGAGCGATGTATTCTCCAAAATTTTATCTTTATTTTTTCTTTTTAGCTGCGGCAATAAAGATAGTTAGCATGAAAGGAAAATTGCATGACAACATTAATTAGCGATAAGAAGAAATTTATATTTTTCCATTTATATAAAGTAGCTGGAACTAGCATAACCTCTGCACTTTTACCCTATTCAAGGCAAGCTAGCTTGTTAGATAAATTTCTTACTAATCTTGAAATAATATTGCCAATTGATGCTTTAAAAAATAATAAACATCACTTGTCTGTTAAAGAAATGCAGGGCGACTTAATATTTAATGATTATTTTAAATTTGCTTTTGTTCGTAATCCTTGGGACTGGCAAGTTTCAGGATATCACTTCATGCAACAAGGGTGGAAAGTTCCTAAACATTATCATGTTAAGTTAAAAACATTTGAAGAATATATTGAATGGAGATGCAGCAAGGATTGTCATTTGCAGTTTGATTTTTTGGCAAATTCTAAGGGCGAAATAGGCGTAGATTTTGTAGGGAAATTAGAAAATATAAAAGATGATTGGGATATAATTTGTAAAAAAATTGATATTATAGCTGACTTAGGGCACACAAAAAAAAGTAAACATAAACAATATCAAGACTATTATAATTCCAAAACAAAAGACTTAATATATAAAGCATATAAAAAAGACATTGAATATTTTGAGTATGAATTTTAGGGTTGAATAATGAAGAGAATATTGTGGATTGCCTCTAGGTTTCCTTATCCACTATTATCTGGAGATGTGATTTATACAACAGGCTTATTAAAGGGGTTGCAAAAGCTTGATGCAAAGGTGACTTTGCTAACAAATGCTAATGGTGTCAAAAAATCTGATATTGAAGCATTTAAGGATAGTTTTCCTGAGATTAGTTTGAAATTGGTGAAACAGCCCCGTAGGAGGCGTTTTTTAAGTGTTTTTAGTAAAATGCCTAGTGATGCTTTTAGTTTGGGTAATCAATCGATGTTTGTTGAGTTTAATCGACTTATTGAAAAACACTGGGACGCTGTTTTTATCGATCATTTAGCAGCTTGTTTTGACCCTAATCAACTAAAATTACTTTCAAAGAGTTGTGTTATTTCGTATGTTGCGCATAATGTTGAGGCAAAAATTAGACCTGAAATTGCAAATGCAACTTCTTGGTTTTTACCACAAAAGTATTTTTTGATATTTGATGCGTTTAAATATGCTAAATTAGAAAAACAACTTGTAAATATTGCGCAAAATATAATTTGCATTTCAAATAGTGATAAGATGTTTTTTGAAAAGCTGGGCGTAAATATATTTCATGTGCCAGCACTTTATTTTAAAGAACCAAATATTGGGCTAAATATTAAACAAAGACCAAAAAAAGCTTTACTTTTAGGTTCATATCAATGGATTGCCAAGTGGCGCAATTTATTGCAATTCCTAGATTCTGCTAAAAATTACAATGCTGGGTCGGAACTTCCTGAAATTGATGTAGTTGGCTCTCTTCGAAAGAAATTGCCAATAATGAGCAATGAGGTTGCTAAAAAAGTTAATATTCATGGTCGTGTAGATGATGTTATGATATTTCTTCAAAATGCCAGAATTGGGATTGTTGCTGAAGATCTTGGTGGGGGATTTAAGTTGAAACTTCTTGATTATGGTTTAAATGGTGTGCCAATTTTTTGCTTAAAAAATGCTATAAGTGATGCTTCTTTAATTCATGGCACCCATGTGCATATTTGCAATAATATGAATGAGCTAATTCAAGATATTAGTAGGAATA
>Ga0256834_1002381_pt1 | contig 11912 bp, 7 predicted proteins | sample 4281140metaG_FD_190536 | JGI IMG/M metagenome (GOLD analysis project Ga0256834, IMG submission 190536) | Hydrothermal vent microbial communities from East Pacific Rise, Pacific Ocean - 4281-140 | ecosystem: Environmental > Aquatic > Marine > Hydrothermal vents | place: Pacific Ocean: East Pacific... | reverse complement strand
TCACCCTGCGCGACGTCTCCGAGGCCTCGGGCGTGAGCGAAATGACCGTCAGCCGTGTTTTGCGCAACCGCGGCGATGTATCGGACGCCACCCGCCTGAAAGTCACCCAAGCCGCCAAACGGCTGGGATATGTCCCCAACAAGATCGCCGGCGCACTGGCCAGCCAGCGGGTCAATCTGGTGGCGGTGATCATCCCCTCCCTTTCAAACATGGTGTTCCCCGAGGTCCTGACCAGCATCAACGAAGTGCTGGACGAAACCCCGTTACAGCCGGTGTTCGGCGTCACCAACTACCTGCCCGAAAAAGAAGAATCCGTGCTGTTTGAAATGCTGTCGTGGCGTCCCTCGGGCGTGATCATCGCCGGTCTGGAACACACTGATGCCGCCCGCGCCATGATGCGCAACGCGGATGTCCCGATTGTGGAAATCATGGATCTGGACGGCGATCCGATAGATGCCATCGTCGGCGTGTCACAACGCCGCGCAGGCCGTGAAATGGCCGAAGCGATCATCAAGGCGGGCTATCGCAAGATCGGCTTTATGGGCACCAACATGCCGCTGGACCACCGCGCCCGCAAACGGTTTGAAGGGTTTTCCGAAGCCTTGGCCGATGCCGGAATCGAGATTGCCGATCAGGAATTCTATTCCGGCGGCTCGGCGCTGGTAAAAGGCCGCGAGATGACCGAGGCCATTCTGAAACGCTCACCTGACCTGGATTTCCTGTATTATTCCAACGACATGATCGGTGCTGGCGGGTTGCTGTATTGTCTGGCCAACGGCATCGACGTGCCCGGACAGGTCGGTCTGGCGGGGTTCAACGGGGTTGAACTGTTGAACGGACTGCCCAAACAGCTGGCCACAATGGACGCTGAACGCCATAAAATCGGCCGCGCCGCCGCTGAAATCATCGCCGCCCGTTCCCGTGGCGAAGATGCGCCGCAGCGGGTTGAACTGATGCCCAAGCTGCAATTTGGCGATACGTTAATACGCTCTTGACCTTCCACCAACTGGAACCCCTATCTGTGGCCTGAAACAATGATTCCACAGGTGTGCCATGAGCGATCTTAAAACCCTATCCCTGCAAGTCACCGGCCTGAACTGCGCCTCTTGTTCAGGGCGTGCCGAAAAAGCATTGAACGCTATCGAAGGGGTGGATATGGCCACAGTCAATCTGGCCGCAGAAACCGCGCAGATCACCTACGCCGATCCGGCCACGCCACAAGCCCTGATCACCGCCCTGTCCGATGCAGGCTATCCCGCCGCAACGCAGGAAGTGACGCTGGAAATCGAGGGCATGTCCTGTGCATCTTGCGTGGGGCGTGTGGACAAGGCATTGGCGGCGGCAGACGGGGTTCTGGATGTGTCGGTCAATCTGGCCACCGAAACCGCAACCATCCGCTATGCCGCCAAGGCCACCGATGTGGCCGCCCTGATCAAAATCGCCACGGACTCGGGCTATCCCGCCAAGGTGAAATCGGGTGATCAGGCCGATGTTGACGGCAAAGCCGAGCGCAAGGCCGAAGAAATCAGTCACCTCGGGCGGCTGACCATCATCGCCGCGATCCTTGCCTTTCCGGTGTTTGCCGTTGAAATGGGCGGCCATTTCATCCCCGGCGTGCGCGACTGGGTGAACGCCACCATTGGCGACCAGAACAGCCGCTACATACAATTCATCCTGACCACGCTGGTGCTATTCGGCCCCGGCCTGCGGTTCTACAAACTGGGCATCCCCGCCCTGCTGAAAGGCGCGCCGGAAATGAATTCTCTGGTCGCGCTTGGCACCGCTGCCGCCTACAGCTTTTCGGTGGTGGCCACCTTCCTGCCGAATGTTTTGCCCGAAGGCACCGCGAATGTCTATTTCGAGGCCGCCGCCGTGATCATCGTCTTGATCCTGCTGGGCCGATACCTCGAGGCCCGCGCCAAGGGCCGCACCGGCGAGGCGATCCGAAAACTGGTCGGCCTGCAGGCCAAAACCGCACGGGTTGAACGGGGCGGCGAGGTGGTGGAACTGCCACTGGACCGGATCGTGCAAGGCGACATCATCCATGTGCGCCCGGGCGAAAAAATCGCGGTGGATGGACAGGTGATCAGCGGCCATTCCTATGTCGAGGAAAGCATGATCACCGGCGAGCCGGTACCGGTTGAAAAATCCGAAGGCGCCGAAGTGATCGGCAGCACCATCAATGGCGAAGGTGCTTTGGTGTTTCGGGCCACCAATGTCGGCGCCGATACGGTGTTGGCGCAGATCATCCAGATGGTCGAACAGGCGCAGGGCGCCAAGCTGCCGATACAGGGGCTGGTCGATAAAATCACCGCCATCTTTGTGCCGATCGTGCTGGTTCTGGCCGCATTGACCGTGCTGGTCTGGTTGATCTTCGGCCACGATCCGGCCCTTGGCTTTGCGCTGGTCGCGGGGGTGTCCGTGCTGATCATCGCCTGCCCCTGCGCGATGGGTCTGGCCACGCCGACCTCGATCATGGTGGGCACCGGACGGGCCGCCGAAATGGGCGTACTGTTTCGCAAGGGCGACGCGCTGCAAATGCTGCAAGAGGCGCGCATCGTGGCACTGGACAAAACCGGCACCCTGACCGAAGGCCATCCCGAACTAACCGATTATTCCATCGCCAAAGGGTTTCTCTATGACGATGTTCTGCGCATTGCAGCAGCGGTTGAAAGCACATCGGAACATCCGATCGCCAAAGCGATTGTGCGGGCCGCCAAGGCGAAAAACATGACCTTGCCGATGGTGGATGATTTCACCTCGATCACCGGATACGGGGTGCAGGCAACGGTGGACGGCAAACAGGTTCTGATTGGCGCCGACCGTCTGATGACCCGCGAAAACACCCCGCTAAAGGGGTTTCAGGCGCAGGGCGATGCCTTGGGCAAAGACGGTAAAACCCCTCTTTATATCGCGATTGACGGGGTGGCGGCAGCGGTGTTTGCCGTGTCGGATCCGATCAAACCAACGACCCGCGAGGCGATCAAGGCACTGCATGATCTGGGGCTGAAGGTGGCGATGATCACAGGCGACAACCAGGGCACCGCAAATGCGATTGCCGCGGAGTTGGGCATAGACCATGTGGTGGCCGAAGTTCTGCCCGACGGCAAAGTCGCGGCACTGGAAGAGTTGCGCAAAACCGGCACCAAGCTGGCCTATGTCGGTGACGGCATCAATGATGCGCCCGCGCTGGCCACGGCGGATGTAGGCATTGCCATTGGCACCGGCACAGATGTGGCGATTGAAGTAGCCGATGTGGTGCTGATGTCGGGGGATCTGAACGGGGTGGTGAACGCATTCGACATCAGCCAGCGCACCATGCGCAACATCAAACAAAACCTGTTCTGGGCGTTTGGCTATAACGTGGTGCTGGTGCCGGTGGCGGCGGGGGTTCTGTACCCGTTTTACGGCATCCTGTTGTCGCCGATGCTGGCGGCAGGGGCGATGTCGCTGTCCAGTGTGTTTGTGCTGACCAATGCGCTGCGTTTGCGCTGGGTGAAACCGGCGCAGGCAAACACGGGCGAGGCGCAGGAAAGCCATGTGTCATCTGGCTTGCAAACCTCGCCAGCCGAGTAGCATTGCAGAATTTTATTTGCGCACGTGGTAAACCTGTGCGCAAATTGCGGGCATCTTTTAGCAGGATTTCCCGATGCCCGATAACAATCTATACCACCTGTTTCGCAGCCGTTTCCCCGCTGACCGGAACGCCACGTTTCTGGAACACGCCCGCGGCAGCACATCCTTTGCCGATCTGGACGACCAATCCGCCCGCCTGTGCAAGGTTCTAAAGGCAAACGGCGTCACCAAAGGCGACCGCGTGATCGTGCAGGTCGCCAAATCACCCGAAGCCGTGATGCTATACCTTGCCTGCCTGCGGGCCGGCGCTGTTTTCATCCCGCTGAACACCGCCTACATGACCCGCGAAGTGGCCTATTTCGTGCAGGATGCAGGCCCCCGCGTAGTGGTTTGCGATCCGGCCGCCAAAGCCGATATTGCCACCATCTGCGACATCGGAACCGCCATTCTGACACTGGATGCCAACGGAAATGGCACCCTGATTGAACAGATGGAATCTTCCAGCCCCGACCCTGAAATTACCCCCTCCAAACCGGATGATCTGGCCGCGATCCTGTATACATCCGGCACCACTGGCCGCTCCAAAGGGGCGATGCTGACCCATGACAATCTGGCCTCGAATGCGCTGGTGCTGCATGAATACTGGCAATGGCAACCGGATGATGTGCTGCTGCACGCCCTGCCGATTTTCCATGTGCACGGGCTGTTTGTGGCGCTGCATTGTGCGTTGCTGAACGGCTCCAAGGTAATCTTTCACAGCGGGTTCGATGTGGATGCAATCATCCGCGATCTGCCACGCTCAACCGTGCTGATGGGGGTGCCTACCTTTTATACCCGCCTGCTGGATACGCCCGAATTCAGCGCCGATACCTGTCGCAATATGCGCCTGTTCATCTCGGGGTCAGCCCCGCTGCTGCCTGAAACCTTTGCCGAATTTGAAACCCTGTCCGGTCACACCATTCTGGAGCGATACGGCATGACCGAAGCCGGAATGATCACCTCGAACCCCTACGACGGGGCCCGGATTGCCGGCACCGTGGGCTATGCCCTGCCCGGCGTAACCGCGCGTGTGGCGGATGAAAACGGGCATGAAATACCGCGTGGCGAGGTCGGAATACTGGAAATCGCCGGCCCGAATGTCTTTGCCGGTTACTGGCAGATGCCGGAAAAAACCGCCGGGGAATTTCGCGATGATGGGTTTTTCATCACCGGCGATATGGCCACGATGGAGCCTGACGGGCGGATCAGCATCGTTGGCCGCGCCAAGGATCTGATCATCACCGGCGGGTATAATGTGTACCCCAAAGAAGTGGAAATCGAGATCGACAACCTGCCCGGCGTCAAGGAATCCGCTGTGATCGGTCTACCGCACACAGATCTGGGGGAAGCCGTCACCGCCGTAGTTGTTGCCCATGAAAATGCGCACCCAAGTCAGGATGAAATCAGTGCGGTTCTGGCTGAAAAGCTGGCGCGTTTCAAACAGCCCCGAAAAATACTGTTCGTGCCGGAATTGCCCAGAAACACGATGGGGAAAGTGCAGAAAAAAGCCCTGCGGGAGCAGTATCAGGATTTGTACGCCTAGAAATCGGGCTCTAACTTACGCGAGGAATGCTTTCTTGCGTTGTTGCCTGCTCCAGATCGCGGCTTAACTGCAAAAGCAAAATCGCGGTGGTTTCCAAAGGCTCCTCGCCGGTTTCAAGCTGCATCAGGGTCAGTTGATCCAATGCTTCCTGAAACTGGTTTGTGATCCATTCATGCTCTGCTGTTTGCGGATCAATCAGGGTCAGCCTGTCGGTCATCTCCATCACAATATTATAGCTGGATTGAATAAGACCGCTCACCTCGGGATCATCGGCCTTTTCAAACTTTGAAATCAGATCTTTGGTCATGACATTCCACTCGGCCAGCAACGGGTTTTCCGGTGTCGTGCCAAGGGCCTTCCGACCGGTTGCATTGAAATCCACTGGCTGGTTTTCAGTCTTGCTTCCGGCTTCGGGTTCAGAACCGGACCCCGTATTGGATGCTTTCGCAACAGGGGTATCGCTGCTTTTATCGCCACCCCCCGCTTGTCTCATTTTCTCAAGAAACGGGATAAGCTGATTTTCGATAATTGTGGCGGCATCTGCCAGTTTCTTTTCGCGGATCGGGTCTGCAATGCCCTTGATGGCCGCAAATATTGCTTCGCCGCCGTATTCCTTCCAGGCTTCTTTATCCTGCACGACACCATCTGGCGCTGCTTTTAACGCCCTAGGGGCAGCAACGGGAATAATGGACTGGAATAGCTCTCCGGCCTCTTTCTGAATGCGCTGCATAACCCTGTCCATACCGCGTTTAACGGCCGGTAAATCAATATGGGTAACAGCAAGGATACTGTTTTTGCGGTTGATCGCGGGTAGGCTGGACCAGGTATATCTTTCGCTCTCGCGCCAGGCTTGAACAGCGTTTGTGCACCAGATCGTGGCCTCGGAACTTTTGATCAGATGCTGCATTTTGCTGTCGTCGCTAAGGGGGTCACTGGTTCCCGGGCTATCAAAAATATTAATATTTTTCAGAAACGGATTGGGCGTTGTGACCAGAATAAAATCCGGGTCCATCTTGACCGCAGCATCAAAATTAACGTCCTTGACCGGCACCAGTTTTTTCTGGTCCCACCAGCCCGCTGCGATTTGTGTTGTCTGGCCATAGCGAAACAACAACGGGGGCAACTCACTTGCAAGAACACTGGTCGGGATCAGTTTTTTGCCCACCAACAGATTTGTTAATGTGGATTTTCCGGCACTGAATTCCCCGGCAACAATAATCCGCACCGGTGTGCGCAAACGGTTATACAGCTTTCGCGCCCGCTTACGCATTGGCCCTGCTTCTTTTGGAACCGACCCAAGATCGGGATCGGTTGCCTGAATAAAATCCTGTAAAAAAGAAATCTGCTCTTTTGCAATCACTGAATAATTCATTTTTCACCACCTACAGTTTCCAGCGTTGACCTGACTTCAACAAGAGTTTCCACCAACATTTCGGCGGTTTCCAAATCCGTAGATGCCTGCTGCATCCTGCGCTTTCTGGTACGGTTTTCCTGATTTGAATGGATTTTTCCGTCCCTGCCTTGCTCGGAAAAAATATCCAGATGGTAGGACACATCCTCGATATACTCGCCCATCAAACGCTCGATGGCGGTCTCAATTTCCAACCGCCCTTTGCCCACCATTTCAGAGCAAATATCCTTGAACTGCTGATTGGCCGTATCAACGGCCTGACGGATTTTCCCCCGCGGGAAACCCAGCAAGCCGTTCAACCAGCTTGCTGTCAAATCCAGTGAAACCGTCCGGTACAAAGCATCCGTTTTCGGCAACAGGGTTCCCAGAAACCATGTGTTTGCCCGAACGGACTTCATATTGTCCCGTATCTCTTCGCAAAACTCTTCGCCCAGCGATTCATTAAGCAATACAATCTCGTCAACCAGACTGTTGCGGATGGCCTCGAATGCCAGCGTATAATGCTCCCTTAGCGTTTCCCGCAATGGATCAAGGTCACAGTTATAGGTTTCACCGCGTTTCAAGTCGGAAATATCGGCAAGGATGGTTTCGTAATAGTTGTCCGAATAGCCGTTTATGGTAAAAGCCAGATCGCCTTCCAGTTCCTGCCAGCCATCAGCCGCGCTTGTTTTAAGCGACTTGAAAACCGATTTGATCTGGGCGCGGGCCAGTATCACAAGCTGGTTTTTTTCCTCACGCGTCAGAATAGGGGCCGCGTTGGCATCTTCGCGGATCAGGTTGTCTATCCGGACACGGGTTTGCTCGATCGCCTGCCGAGACAGGTTTTCAAGGTCGGTCACTGCCTCGATCAAATCGGTAGAGGCGGCTTTATGATAAATCATATCCGACAGTGCTTCTTCCAGTTGCGGCAAACCGGAAGCCACATAAGCCGAGGCACGCATTTCGGCATTTTCAAGATCAGCGGGCACTGCTTTTGCTACCTGTTCCTCAAGGCCGCAAACCTGAATGAAATCCGTAAGCACATCAGGATCAAGGTATTCGTCATTTTCGTTCAGCGCATAGTCAGCCCATGCCGCACTGCCCAGAACCACCGGAACTTCTTTGCCGTTCAACTCCCGCCTTAGTTGGCCAACAACCCGTTTGCGCAATTTTTCCAACTCGTCAGCCGAGGCCGTAACCTCGTCCACCCGATTTACAAAAACGACGATCTGGTCCTGATTTAATGCCTTAAGCAAACGCACAAGCCGCAGGTCAACATTGGTCAGGGACTGGTGCGCAGACAGAACCACCACAAAGAAATCTGCGGTTTCAAGACTTTGCTGAGTAATCTCCTCGCGGATCAATAGCGGGTCATTGATGCCGGGCGTGTCCATTATACACATCGGACAGCCAAACGGCTCTTGCTCAAAAAACACTTCGGCGGCGCGGGTGATATCGCTGAAACGGCCAGCGATAGACGTGGTAACAGGTTGATCCGGGCAATCACCAGCGCAGACATAACGGGCCATGATTTCACTGTTGATGGTGTTGAATTTGTGCGACTGTCCCAGCAGGGATTCAAATTTATCACTAAGCCGCAGTTTTGCCCGCTCGCGCATGGCATCGACCTGATCGAACAACTGCTCGCTTTTGTAATCCTCCAGCAATCCGTCGGTCAGTTCACCCAGCCGCCCACCGCGTGTGGCCAGTTGATACCATTGTTCTTCATCGAAAAATCTGAAGGTCGCACCGCTGGTCTGGCCCGAAGGGTGCCCGAAATGCAATTGCGTTACAATCGAAGTCCACGGATTGATATCCGAAGGCAAAAATTCCGGTTTTCTGATCAGGCAGTTTATCAGGCTGGATTTCCCCGCCTTCACCTGCCCAATAACCGCAACCCGGGCCTGTTTTTTCACAAGCCGCTCTTCAACTGGTTCAAGGCGTTTCTTCAGGCCACCATCAGACAAACTACCCAATTGATGCAGCAATCCCAGCAAGCTGGCTTTTACGCTTTGCAGCTGTTCACCAACTCTGTGCTCTTGAAAAAGAGGGGCTGCTTCGGGACTCATATCTGTTAACCAACCGTTAAAAGGTAAGGGGCTTTAAAAGTATTCTTCGGCGCAAAGGCCAGGTATTCTATGATTGGCAGATCAAAATTCCAAGCACGGATATTGAGGGTTAGTGTAGTATTTTCACACCCCTTGCAACCTATACCTTTGCAAACACCAATGCTGTCACAATGGAATTTTCTAGTCGCAAGATAAAATGCGGTCATCGGGACCATTCCGCTAAATAAAAATACCAAACCACTCATACACTCGAACCTCACATTTTTGCCTGAAAACCAGTCATATCCACAAGTTGAGCGGCGCCATTTTGGAAATTCATATACAACCGCGAAGTAAAAGATTGTATTTGATCAGGGTATTCACTTAGTTGCTTTTCACCAATGCGACGAAAAGCCTTGGATCAGTTAACAACTGACAGGTCCAGAGCACTTTTTTCAATTTGGAGATTCTCGGACTCGCCCAGTTCGGGTGCCGCAGGTTCAACCCCAAAGGTTGGGTCGTCCTTAACAAGATCCTGGAAAAAACCAGTCACTTCTTTCATTGCCTCGAATGAGTCATCAAACCCTTCAAGGGTGCACGAGAATGTCCCGAAAGAGACTGTTAAAACTTTATTGCCGTCCGACATTGCCGATCCCTTTCAATCTATATCACCTAATATTTAGATGGATTACCGGTACATTTTAAGAAACAATTATGATAATTATAGCGTCTTAGTATGGCCAAACTATGTTGATCAGCCCCTGCGGTTGATTGCAAGGAGGGGGCACCGACCCTAAGAGGGAGTAATGGCGATAAATCAAAGGCTTGGAGGGAATCCCCCCCTCCCAGCTAAAAAAACCTTCGGGAGGGGGGGGAATGTGTCGAGCAGACCGTGTTCAGGCAGCTTCAGATCCAAAATGCTTGCGGTCCAACCGTTCAAGCAATTGCGAGATGGCCTCGATCATTTCAGGCATGGTTTCAATCTTTTGCGATGCAAGGATTTCCTTCCAGACTTCACTAGGAGACTGTGAACGCTCATAGTCACCCTCTGATTTTTGGGGCTTACTCTCTTCGGAAACCGTTGCTTCTGGCTCGTGTTCCGATACAGCCGCGATTTTTGAAACGACATTCAGGATATCTTCGGCCTCGACTTCTTTTTCCTGAACTTCGGCGTTGGCTTCCGAATCTAGAATCGTATCGTCACTTTGCATATCCCCAATGTTCTGGAGTTGGTCCATAAACGAATGCGCATCTTCCTCAACGTCAGTCTCCAAATCTTCTGACTGTTCACTTAACGCCGCAAGGATAGTTGCATCATCATTGTCCGTATTGTCTGCAATCTCGTCTACCTGGTCATCCGCTTCAACCGGCGCATCAGCCAGAACTTCCGCGTCGTCCTGATGACCGGCAGGCTCACCCGGAGTAACTTCTTGCTCTAGGTGGGCTTCTTTAGTGATCAGATCTTCTGCAGCGGCCTCTGGCTGCGCCTCACCCATTTCTGGCTGTTGTGCCACATCTTCAGAAACAGCCTCTTCTGTTGCGACTTCTTCGACATGTTCAGGTTCGGCGGTTTCCGGTTCCGTTACTTCTGGTTCAGCCGCTTTCGGCTCATCCACTCCACCTACCGCGTCGACCTGTGTGTCTTTGAGGTCTTGGGCATCAGCTTCTGGTGCCGCCGAAACCTCTTCGGTTTTTTCAATAACGTCGGGTGCTTTAACTTCGGCTAAATCCTCATCCACGCCCTGTCCAACTGTGGCTTCATCACCAGCTTCCGCTGCCGAGCCTAAAGCACTGCTGCGCAGGCTGGCAGCATCAGCTGCATCCAGGCGCGCCTTGTGCCGGTCGGGGCTATTGGGGCGAATTCTGGTCGGACGAAGGATTGAAACATTGTCACGAACCGCACCCAGCGCCGGCCCGGTGGACCGGTAACGCTGCAATTCCTTTTTGCGTTTCTCTTCAATCTTGGAAATGACAACTTCGAGGCTTTTCATAAAGGCCTCGCCGCCACTTCTGACCCAAAGGTTATTTTGATCAACCCCTTGGCGCGCACGCAGGGCCAAGGTCAGCGAAATGAATCGGTGCGCACTAAACAGACCACTGGTTTCACGTTGCAGGCGACGATTGATCTTGTCCAGATCCTCGCGGGAAACGATCTTGTCTGCGCGGGTTACCAGCAACAGGCTGTTTTCGCGCAACCTCTCAGGCAGGGCTTCCCACTGACTGCGTTCGCTTTCACGCCAGGCCTGACCGGCATGGGTGCACCACAGAACCGAATTGGCATAGCCGATGGTGTTGATCCAGCTATCGGTTGGAATGTTCGGGTCCGAAATACCGGGCGTGTCGATCAAATCGCATTTTTCCAATTGCTCGGACATGGCATAAATGCGGATAAAGCGCGCTTCCTTAATCGGAACCGACGCCAGATCATCAATGCTTACGTCGTGCCGGTCGCCATTGCGATCGACCCAGAACGGCGCGTCATCACCATGGCGCAACCAAACCGGCGGCAGACGGGTTGCTGTAACCTGCGTTGGTAAAATCGATTGGCCAACAAGCATGTTCAACAAAGTCGACTTGCCCGAACTGAACTCACCCATCAGGGCAATGACCGGTTTACGGTCAGCCCAACGCGAAAGCCGCTCCATCTTTTCGGGGGCCACGGAACGGACGGTTTCATCTCGACTAGGTGCGTTCATTTTCTTTTATTCTCCATCTCACCAGCGTATTTTCTACGCTGCGAATTTTTCAATTGCCGCAAGCGCGTCTTCCAGAGCGATCTGGACCGACTTGTCACTTGTTTTATTCACCAGCAAAAGCGGCTCTTTACCCCGGTTTTCCGAGATTATCACAAGGGTATCGCGTTGTTCCTGAACGAAATCATGCAACCGCTTTTGCACCTCGTCCAGAATTTCCGAAATCTGCGCCCCTTCAAGCTCTTGTACAAGCGAGGCAACCTCGGCCTGAATCAGCGAAGAGTAGTCTTTTGCAAAAGCTTCAAAACCCTTGCGTTTCTGCCACCAGCGGCGCCACCAGTTACTGTTCAGATCCAGCGCGATCGTGCGGGCCAGAACAACAGGGGGCGGGGCAGTCGGAACGGCAGGGGGTTCAATCTTAAAGCCGTCAATTTCCACACCGACCGCGCGGTAATAGATGTCTTCCACTGCCGTTGCGGTTTCGGCGTAAAGGGCTGTTGCCTGCTTCTTCAACGTCGTGGCAAACTGGACATAGGCCGACCGGAACAACAGGCGCAGACCTGTTGCATCATACTGCCATGTATCCTGCTCGCCAAAGCGGTCCAGATGGGCAATCAGCGCAT
>Ga0256834_1002380_pt1 | contig 11913 bp, 11 predicted proteins | sample 4281140metaG_FD_190536 | JGI IMG/M metagenome (GOLD analysis project Ga0256834, IMG submission 190536) | Hydrothermal vent microbial communities from East Pacific Rise, Pacific Ocean - 4281-140 | ecosystem: Environmental > Aquatic > Marine > Hydrothermal vents | place: Pacific Ocean: East... | reverse complement strand
AGTTTGTCAATCAGGATCCCTTCTACCACAATATTTTTTCAAGCTCTGAAACAAAGCGTTTTGATTTGGGTGTGTTTCATCAGGGGGAGGCTCGCTCAATGACGTTTGAGCGACAGGGCGAAGTTAAGGTTGAGTGTTCAATTCATCCCGATATGCTTTTAAAGATCAATGTAAAACAAGGTACAAATCATGAGTAATAAACCTCAAATTAAAACAGATGCGCTATATCAGTTGTTACGAGCTGGTGATATTGAAGCATTCAATCAACGCAAAGCGGCGGGTGAGGTGTGTGACCTGACGGGGTGTGATTTTCGGGGGCTGGATCTTCGTGGAATGGATGCGGAAGGCCTTGATTTGAGTGATGGCTATTTTAGACAAACAGACCTTCGTGCGGTGGATCTTCGTGCGGCACAGATGGAGGGTGCCAGCATTCACGGTGCGATGATCTCTGGTGCTTATTTCCCCCGCGAATTGAGTGGTGATGAGATCTATCTCTCACTTGCCCACGGCACACGAATGCGTTACGGCTGTTAGCCGCTATTGACAATGTAAGTCGATTCTGTAAGATACGCGGTTCTTGTTGTGTGGTGCCCGGTAAATTGGTCGGGTGGCGGCGCAACCAAAAGAATATTATGAGGACATCAAAATGAAGGCTGAAATCCATCCAGCATACGAAGAGATCACAGTAAGCTGCAGCTGTGGCAATCGTTTTAAGACCCGTTCAACTATGTCAAAAGATCTGACGTTGGAAGTTTGCTCAGCTTGTCATCCGTTTTACACTGGCAAGCAGCGTCTGGTTGATACTGCCGGTCGTGTTGATAAATTCCGTCAGAAATACGGTATGTAATCAGCCTCTATTTCGACTGTATTACAAAAAGGCGCCCATGTGGCGCCTTTTTTCTTTCAGTCAGCGTAACTGCTCAGCATATTCATTCTTTGCCTCAACTCTTGGTTGTTTTCGTGCTCAATTGGTCACATGTGTCCTATATGCTCCCTCTTTGCGTGCGAAAATGCCTTGTTTTGAAGGAGAATTTAAACACGCTGAATAGTTACAAGTTATGAAACGAGGCCTCTGCGCGATTCATATTTCCCTTGCTGGAGTGAAAACTATTTTTCGTGCAAAGGTCTCGAAACATTCAAACATGACGCTAACACGCATACTTATTGAAACCTTATGAGATGCTGAAAACAACTGGATCGATTGCCATGACTAAAGACTTGAAGCAAGCTGCACTTGACTATCACGCACTACCTACGCCGGGAAAGCTGGGTATTGCGATTACCAAGCCCTGTGATAGCCAGGCAGACCTTTCTTTGGCTTATACACCAGGTGTTGCTGAGCCGGTGAGGGCGATTGCCGAGGATGAAGAAAATGCATTCAAATACACCGCTAAGGGAAATTTGGTTGCCGTTATTACTGATGGTACTGCCGTTTTGGGTTTAGGTAATGTGGGTGCGCTGGCTGGTAAGCCAGTTATGGAAGGTAAGGCGGTTTTGTTTAAGCGCTTTGCTGATATCGATGTATTTGATATTGAGGTTGATAGCGATACTTCAGAGCAATTTATTGAGACAGTTGAGCGAATTGCTACAACTTTTGGTGGTATCAACCTTGAAGATATTGCAGCACCACACTGTTTTGAGATAGAAAAACGCCTTGTTGAAAAGCTGGATATTCCGGTTTTCCATGACGACCAGCACGGCACGGCAATTATTATTGCTGCAGGTTTGATGAATGCGCTGGAGTTACAAGGTAAGGCAATTGAAACTGCCAAAATTGTCTGTTTAGGTGCTGGTGCCGCAGGAATTGCCTCCATGAGACTGCTGGTTTCTCTGGGTGCCAAGCTGGAGAATTTGCGCCTGGTTGATCGAAAGGGCGTTATTCGTAGCGCACGTGATGATTTGAATGAGTACAAGCAAGCCTTTGCAATCGAAACTGAAGACGTCACACTGGGCCATGCCATGGCCAATGCGGATGTCTTTATTGGTGTCTCTGGGGCGAATCTGGTGAGTAAGGAAATGCTGGCAAGTATGGCAGACAAGCCGATCGTCTTTGCACTATCAAACCCTGATCCGGAGATCAGCCCGGAGCTTGCCCGCTCTGTGCGCAGTGACCTGATTATGGCTACCGGGCGCAGTGATTATCCAAATCAGGTGAATAATGTTTTGGGCTTCCCTTTTATCTTTCGTGGTGCCCTGGATGTGCGGGCCAAAGCGATTAATGAAGAGATGAAAGTGGCAGCGGTAAAGGCATTGTGTCGCTTGGCTCACGAACCTGTGCCACAAGAGGTGCTGGATGCTTATCAGGTTGAATCGATGAGTTTTGGTGTGGATTATATTATACCCAAACCATTGGATGCCCGTTTGATGGATTATGTTGCCAGTGCCGTTGCCAAAGCAGCGGTGGAGAGCGGTATTGCCAGGGCACCTTACCCGGCGCACTATCCCCAAAGCGTGTAATTAAAACAGCTCTTCCTCGTCATCAACCTCGGGCGGCAGATTACCACTGTCGCCACCCTCTTCGATAATAGTGCCTACCTTGCTTGCAGGGGTGGGTGCTATATCTTTGGGGGCATGCCCTGCGCGGAACGTCTCGAATATCGCATCATCATCACTGCTGTTGGCTAGCTTGCCACTAATAGGGTCGATACGCACTGTCAGCATGCCAGGTGGTTGGGGGAGGTCCATGTTGGGGATGCCGCGGAGGGCCTCTTCCATGTAATCAATCCATATGGGCAGAGCTGTGCGCCCACCGGTCTCGCCGTTACCGAGTGCTCGAGGTTGGTCAAAGCCGACCCAGGCGGTGGCTACTTGTGCTGGGCTAAATCCAGAGAACCAGGCATCAAATTGGTCATTGGTGGTTCCGGTTTTTCCGTGGAGATCACTCCGCCCCAGTCGGCGTGCTTTTCTTGCGGTGCCACGATTAACAACATCCTTCAAAATAGAGCTGATTTGGTAAATGGTTTGAGATGATATGGCCTGGGAAGCAAAAGGGGGGTTAGCCATTTTTTGCTCCTCCGGAAGGCAGTCAGTACAAGCCAGCTTGGGTGATGCTTGATAGAGCACGTTATCACGGCTATCCAGGATTTGTGAAATGAAGTAAGGCTCTACCTTGAAACCACCATTGGCAAATACTGCATAACCGGTTGCAATCTCAAGTGGTGAAAAGGAGGCGCTGCCCAGAGCCAGAGATAGATCGTTGGGCAGGTGACTGGTCTCAATGTTGAACTTCTTGCTGTAATCAATGGCGTAGCGAATACCGATATCCTGAAGAATACGAATGGAGACGAGATTTCGAGAGTGAATAAGTGCTTCGCGCATGCGAGTGGGGCCAAAAAATTTACCGCTGTAATTTTCCGGGCGCCAAGTGGTCTCCAGTGCGTCATCTTCAAACACAACTGGAGCATCGTTAATTAAAGTGGCCGGTGTATAGCCCTTATCGAGTGCGGCAGTGTAGAAAAAGGGTTTGAAGTTTGAGCCGGGCTGGCGTGCACCTTGGGTGGCTCGATTGAATTTGCTGCGGTAGAAGTTATAACCACCCACGAGGGCCTGGATAGCACCGCTATTGGGATTTAGTGCAACAAAAGCACCCTCTATTCTAGGGGTTTGGGCTAAAGACCACCCACTATTTTTTAGCTGTTGTATCTCTACCACATCACCTATTTTGAGAATATCCGCCGACTTTTTGGGTCTGGGCCCTCTTTTACCGCTGTTTTCATTGATGGGGCGGGCCCATTTTAAATTTCCCCAGGTAATCGTTATTTCGCCGTGTAGTGGGTGCTGAAGCATGATGTCGGTATCACCAACATTTGTGACGACCGCAATGGTGAGTGGGTCATCTGTTTTATAATCTGCAAGGGCTTGTTTCAATGTCTCGGAATCAACTTCGTTATCAATCTCTATGTGGCCCATTGGGCCATAATAGCCTCGGCGGCGCTCATAGTTGAGCAATGCATTTTTCAGTGCATTATTGGCGGCGATTTGACGGCGGCTGTTAATGGTTGTGTATACCTGTAGACCTTGAGTGTAACTGTCACTGCCGTACTGTTTGTATAGTTTGGATCGGACCATTTCAGCAATATACGGGGCTGTAACTTTGACCTGATTGTGATGCAGGATGGCGCTGTCAACTGTAGCGATAGCCTGTTCAAACTCTTCTTTGCTGATAAAGTTTAGCTGATGCATGCGGCGCAGTACGTAGTTCCGGCGCAAGGTAGCTCGGTCCATATTGGCGATCGGGTTGTAGGCTGAAGGTGCTTTTGGTAGCCCTGCAAGCATGGCCATTTGAGGTAGTGTCAGTTCATCTATTGGTTTTCCGTAATAGACCTGTGAGGCGGCACCAAATCCGTAGGCACGATTGCCGAGGAAAATTTTATTAATATAGAGTTCAAGGATCTCCTCTTTACTCAGTGATTTTTCAATTTTCAGGGAGAGCAGTATCTCATTAAGCTTTCTTAGATAGGTCTTCTCCCGGGTCAGGAAGTAGTTGCGAATAACCTGCATGGTGATGGTGCTGCCACCCTGGCTTTTCTCTCCCGTGAGCAGCAGGGAGTAGATGGCGCGCATAATACCCTGGTAGTCGACACCCGGATGTTTAAAGAAGCGGTCATCTTCGGCCGCCAATATAGCATTGATCATATTTTCAGGGGTGTTGGCAAACTGGAGTGGTATGCGTTTTTTCTCACCATATTCAGCAATAAGCTGGCGATCATGGGTGTAAATTCGCATGGGTACTTGAAGTTGTACATCTTTAATTGTATTGATACTGGGCAACTTGGGTATGACAACAAAATAGATATAAGCACTGGCGCTACAGGCAATAACGAGTGTAAGTAAAAAAAAGAGTTTAAGGAGCTGAAGCGTAAATGTTTTAGGCATAGGTTATCTTGACTCAAGAGTAGGCGCTGTTCAGGTGAAATATCATGGCATCACTATGTTTGAGACCTTTGCGCGAAACAATGATGAATGAAAATGACTGAAACCCGCTTTGATTTCCCTAAAAAATCGACCAATAGCTTGCTATTACTCTCATTTTTGGAAAAACAGAACAAATTTTTGCTCATTTTCTCCTTGCCATTGTTTCGTGCAAAGCTCTCTTAAGGTTTTGCTTTTGATTATTTTGCAAATTACTTGATTAGGTTATATTTTTAAATAAATAAATGCTAGTCTGGTCGATATATAGGTTGGTGCTAGAGTAGCACTACTTGTTAAATTATAAGGATACTGTCGTGCAATCGTCTCTCTCAGGGCTGTTTAAGAAGCGAAAAGCTCCCATTCTAGGGATTGATATCAGTTCCTCAGCAGTAAAATTGCTGGAGTTGAGTCGTCAGCCTACAGGTTTTCGTGTTGAAAACTATGCCGTTGAAGCTCTTGCGCAGGATTCTGTTGTAGAAAAAAATATTAGTAATGTTGAGGCTGTGGGTGAGGCGATACGCCGGGCGGTAAAGCGCTCCGGAGCGAGGGCGAAGCATGCGGCTGTAGGTGTTTCAGGATCTGCCGCTATAACCAAAGTCATTGCGATGCCATCATCATTGAGTGATGAAGATTTGGAGGTGCAGATTCAGCTAGAGGCAGATCAATATATCCCTTACCCGCTCGATGAAGTCAATATGGACTTTGAAGTGCTGGGCCCATCAGAAAAAAATCCGAATATGGTGGATGTATTGCTGGCTGCATCACGTAGTGAAAATATTGATTTACGTGTTGCCGCACTGGAGTTGGCAGGGCTCACCGCCAAGGTTGTTGATGTGGAAGCCTATGCGATGGAAAATGCGTTTGCACTGCTGGGGTCTCAGTTGCCTGATAATTTCAACGATATGACGATTGCTGTCGCGGATATCGGTGCAACCATGACAACACTTAATGTTATGCACAATAATCAGATTATTTACACTCGAGAGCAGGTGTTTGGTGGCAAGCAATTGACTGAAGAGATACAACGACGCTATGGCTTGACCTATGAGGAAGCTGGCATGGCAAAACGACAAGGCGGGCTTCCTGATAATTATATTCCTGAGGTTCTGCAGCCTTTTAAGGAGGCGATGATTCAACAGGTGAGTCGTTCACTTCAATTCTTCTTCTCTTCAAGCCACTACAACAGTGTTGATTATGTTGTCCTTGCCGGCGGTTGTGCTTCTGTTCCTGGTGTTGATGAACTGCTTGAAAGTCATCTAGGGACACCTGCTGCAATTGCAAACCCGTTTGCAAATATGTCATTGGCTTCTCGTGTTAAAGCGCAAGCATTGAGCAATGATGCGCCATCGTTAATGATTGCTTGTGGACTTGCGATGAGGAGTTTTGATTAATGGCACGTATAAACCTTCTGCCGTGGCGGGAAAACCAGCGTAAAGAAAGACAAAAAGACTTTATCCAGTTGATGGTATTGGCGGCCATATTAATGGCTGTTATTGTCGGAGCAATACTGGTCCAGGTTAAAACGTCAGTTAGCGCTCAGGAGTCGAGAAATAGTTATCTTGAAAGCGAGATAAAGGTTTTTCAAGGTATGATTTCACAGATCAAGGTGTTGGAGGATGAAAAGGAGGGGCTGGTTCAGCGTATGGATGTGATTCAGGAGCTACAGCGTAGTCGTCCAGGGATTGTTCGTATGTTCGATGAGTTGGTTTTTTCTATCCCGGAAGGTGTCTACTTTTCTTCGTTGTCACGTACAGGGAACGTGGTGATGATTGAAGGGCGGGCTCAATCTAATGCCCGTGTATCAAGCTTTATGAGAAATCTTGATGCGTCAAAATGGTTTGATGATCCTCGTTTGATCGTTATTGATTCAGCAGGCCAGAAAGCTCAGGGCCACAATACAGGCGGACACCGTTTCTCACTCACAGTGAATCAGGTGGACGTTACTGGATCTGAAGAGGAGTAGGGGTAATGAGTCTTTCAAGTGACATGCAAAACCTCAATCTGGATATTAATAATATTGGCTCGTGGCCCGTATGGGTGCGAGGGGTGGCGATTGCACTGGTGTGCCTTGCTGTTTTGGTTGTTGGTTATATGGTGGTCATTAAACCTGAGCTTGACCGATTGTCAGCAGCTGAGTCAAAAGAACTGAGCTTGAAAAGTGAATTTGAACTCAAACAGTCTAAAGCCGCCAACCTGGATCAGTATCAAGAGCAGATGAAAGAGATCGAACGCTCTTTTGGTACGCTTTTACGCCAACTACCCAGTAAAACTGAAGTGGCTGATCTGCTCTCTGAAATTTCATCGATAGGTGCAGCTAATGGGTTGGAGTTCAAACTATTTCAGCCTGAAAAAGAGCAGCCCCTAGAATTCTATGCTGAATTGCCTATTCAGCTGGAGTTAGTTGGTGAGTATCATCAATTTGGTCGATTTGTAAGCGATGTGGCTCGGCTTCCCCGAATTGTCACGTTGCATGATTTTAAAATTGGCAGCACAAGCGAGGCTGGATTTTCGATGACGGCACAAGCAAAAACCTACCGTTATTTGGACGATGAAGAGATTGCACAGGCGAATAAAGACAAGAAAAAATCGGGCAAAAGAGCGGCGCGGAAACGATAGAGGCTACAGATGTTGCATTTTGATATGAAATTAACACAAAACAATGTTATTAGAATGAGCCTTGTTTTCATTTCTTTTTTTGGCTTGGTCGCTTGTGGCGGCGGGGCATCTGAGGACTTGAGGGCGTATGTGGAGTCTGTTAAGGCACGCCCTGCAGGAGAGGTGGAGCCTCTACGTGACCCTGTCGTTTACGACACTTATGAATATCAGTCAGATTCTCAACGAGATCCATTTAAGCCCTCCTTTACTGCGAGTAAAGTAGCACCAACCAAAGCCGGGGGGAGTTCGGGTGGTCCGGATGTATCGCGTGAGCGAAGTCAGTTGGAATATTTTCCGATCGATACATTGAGCTATATTGGGAATCTGCAGCAAGGAACGGTCTCATGGGGGTTGATAAAAACGCCTGATGGGGAGATAGTTCGTGTCAAATTGGGTGACTACATGGGGCAGGACTATGGTCGTGTCACTGTAGTTGATTCAGAGAGGATCGAGTTGTTAGAACTTATCCCTGATGGAATCGGCGGATGGGAACAGCGTACAGTTTCTTTGGTTCTAAACGGGTGATTAAGGGAAGTCTTAATGGGCAAAACAGACATAATTTTCATACAAATTGGGGTGTTATAGTATGAGACAGATAACTTTATTCATACTGCTGAGTTGTTTTTTCGGGTTCTCTGTGTCGCTACATGCGGCTGAGGCGGGGAGCTCATTGGTTTATATCGGGTATAAGGCTGAAAAAAATGCTCCAGTTGAACTGCAGTTGAGCTTTCAGGGAGATATTCCTGAGCCCAGTTATTTTACTAGCACATCGCCTGCCCGGATTACTTTTGACTTTGTGGGTGTAAAAAATCAACTGCCGTGGACACTGCCACTGAAAATAAAGGGTGGAGTCAATGCTAGTAGTGTAACGGCTGTAGAAGCCAGTGGTCGAACCCGGGTTGTCATCAATTTGGATGAGCTGGTTGGGTATGAGACACGGATCGAAAATGGAAGCTTGTTCATCAAACTTAACTCGGAAGAGGGTGTCGCTTCTTCATCGGTGCAGGATGAAGCGAAAACTGTTGCTGTTGAATCAGTTGCTGAGCCTGTAGCAACTACGGGTAAAGAAGTGGGTAAGCTATCTTTACTTCAAATAAAACAACAAATGATCGCTGACCGGAAGTTGCAGCTTCGGTTGCTTTTTGATGATGGCACCCCGAAAGTGAGTGAGTTTTCCATTGATAACCCGCCTCGATTGGTCTTCGACTTGGAAGGCGTTACTAGTGAGCTGAAAAATAATAATATAGAGCTAGGCATTGGTGCGGTGAAAGGTATTGATGCCGTAGAGGTTGGTGGGCGAACTCGCATTGTTATTAGCTTGGTTGATTCCGTGAATTATGAGGCCAGGTCGGTGGGCAGTGAGCTGTTAATAACATTCGACAGCCCAAATTCTATTCGTGAATCGGCAACGCTATCTGATGAGTATGAAATTAATGCAATTGATTTTCGTCGTGGTGATGATGGTCAAGGCCGTGTCATTGTGAAATTATCTAGCCAGAATGTTGTCACTGATACTCGTTTAGTAGGTAAGAAGGTGATCGTTGATTTTATGAATACAGCACTGCCTAGCGGGTTGGCTAAGCGATATGATGTTTTGGATTTTGCAACCCCAGTAAAGTCTATCGATGCTAAGGCCACTGCTGGTTACACTCGTCTTGTGGTTACTATGAGGGATGACTTTGAACACCTGGCCTTCCAAGCAGATAAACAGTTCACACTGGAAGTAAAGCCACCACAAACTAACCAAAAAATTGGTGGTGTTGATGGTGAATACATTGGTGATAAACTTTCGTTGAATTTTCAAGATATTGAAGTCAGAGCTGTCTTACAATTGATTGCTGACTTTACTGGCTTGAATATGGTCGCAAGTGACACGGTGACGGGGAATTTAACACTTCGACTGAAAAATGTCCCGTGGGACCAGGCGCTGGAAATTATTTTGCGCACAAAAGGCTTGGCGATGCGACAGGAGGGTAATGTTATTCTGGTCGCCCCTAGTGAAGAAATAGCCGCACGTGAAAAAATGGAGCTTGAGTCCCAGAGGCAATTGGAAGATCTTGAGGCGATCAGAACCGAGCTGATACAGGTGAATTATGCAAAAGCAACTGAACTTGTGGGTTTACTGTCTGATGGCGAGGGTTTGCTCTCGGCCCGGGGCAGGGTAAGTGTCGACGAACGTACCAACACGCTGTTGGTTAGTGATATTACGGAAAAACGTGAAAATATTCGTGTGTTGATCGGTCGTTTGGATGTTCCTATTCGTCAGGTAATGATTGATTCGCGCATTGTTATTGCAAGTAGTAATTTTTCACGAGACCTTGGTGCACGTTTTGGTGTAACCAATGTTGATCGACAGGGTGATAATCTGTTTATGACCTCGGGATCATCGCGTGCCGTTGGTTCAACAATGGTTGGTTCAGTATTGGATTCATCAATTAATGGTGTCCAGGTACCCACTGGTGATGGTAATTACACTGATCGTTTAAATGTAAATATGCCGGTATCTGCGGCTAATGCTGGGCGATTTGCTCTCTCCATACTGAGTGGTGGTTCACTGCTTGATTTGGAGATTTCAGCACTGCAGGCCGAAGGCCGGGGTGAGGTAGTTTCAAGCCCACGTGTTGTGACTTCTAATGGTAAAGAGGCACTGATAGAACAAGGTACCGAAATTCCTTACCGAGAAGCGTCATCAAGTGGTGCGGCGACAATCTCCTTTAAAAAGGCAGTTCTCAGTTTGACGGTTACACCACAAATCACCCCTGATGATCGAGTGCTGATGGATCTGCGAGTAAGCAAGGACTCTGTGGGCGAAGTGTTTGCGAATGTTCCAAGCATTGATACCAAAGAGGTTAGAAGCCAAGTCTTGGTTAATAATGGTGATACGGTTGTTTTGGGTGGAGTATATGAACAGACCAAGATGGAAGGTGTCAGCAAAGTTCCTTTTTTGGGTGATCTGCCCATATTAGGTGCATTATTCCGTAATACCTCAAAACAAGATGATAAAGTTGAATTGTTGATCTTTGTCACACCAAAAATTTTGAAAGAGGGTGGGCGTCTCCAGTAGCTGTTGTTTGAGCTGCTGTGCGTTCGCCTTATTTTTATTGGATAAGGGTTGGATCTTGTCGAAACAGTTTCGTGATGGGTTGAATATTGTGTTGGTCGGTCCTATGGGTGTTGGTAAAACGACGATTGGTCGCCATCTTGCGAAAAGCCTCAAAATGCATTTCATTGATAGTGATCGTGAAATTGAACATCGAATGGGTGTTGATGTCCCGTTGATTTTTGAACTTGAAGGTGAAAGCGGTTTCCGCAAACGAGAGTCTTCCGTTATTGAGGCATTGACCTCACAGCATGACCTGGTTCTGGCTACCGTAGTCGAGAGTTGATGCGTCGTAATAGTGTTGTTGTCTATTTGAGTGCGGATGTTGATCATCTGCTCGAACGAACGGCTAAAGATACTAAGCGGCCACTACTGCAAACCGATAACCCAAGAGAGCGCATGCAAGAACTTTTGGCATTCAGAGAACCCCTATACCAAGAAGTGGCCGACTTTATGGTTAATACAGGTAATCGAACAGTGAAGGCAGTCATAAAAGAGATACTGGCTCAAATACCAATAAAATGTAGCCCACATTAGTATACTGTCACAGTGCTAACTGTCGGGTCAGTTGGCCTGCCAGTTCTCATGGCAAGGCACATTTCACAGGGAATGGTTGTGGTTCCCTTTGCCAGAAGTGCAACACAGCCTGGGGACTGGCAGACCAACCCTTCTCGGGCGAGCCTGTGGCGTTCCACCTCTGCGTTATAGCGCTTAACAAGGGAGTAACCATTATTTTCGGACTCTGCCTTGATGCAAAATGCCACAGACTCGCTGACCCGACAGTTAGCACTGTGATAATGTACTAGGATCTAACAATTTAAAATGAACACATTAACAGTTGACCTGGGTGATCGAAGTTACCCCATCTATATTGGTCAGGGGCTTCTTTCGGATGCCTCATTGTTGCAGTCGCACATTGTTGGTAATGAAGTTTTGGTGGTGAGCAATGTTAGGGTTGCACCGCTTTACCTAGACAGCGTGCTGGCATCGTTGAAAGGGAAAAAGGTCGAAAGCGTTATATTACCTGACGGTGAGTGCTACAAAAACCTGGAGATACTGAACCAGATTTTTGATGCGTTGCTTGAGAGCCACTTTGGCCGAAAGGTAACCTTGGTTGCTCTTGGTGGTGGTGTTATTGGCGATATGACCGGTTTTGCTGCAGCCTCTTATCAACGTGGCGTGGCGTTTATTCAAATACCAACGACCTTGCTCTCCCAAGTTGACTCTTCGGTCGGTGGCAAGACGGG
>Ga0256834_1002379_pt1 | contig 11919 bp, 10 predicted proteins | sample 4281140metaG_FD_190536 | JGI IMG/M metagenome (GOLD analysis project Ga0256834, IMG submission 190536) | Hydrothermal vent microbial communities from East Pacific Rise, Pacific Ocean - 4281-140 | ecosystem: Environmental > Aquatic > Marine > Hydrothermal vents | place: Pacific Ocean: East... | reverse complement strand
AAAAAACATCCATGCAAAAGAAGTGCATATGATTGTCTCCGATGATGACCCGTGGGTAGCACTTGATGAAGCACAAAGCATAGCCAAGCAATATAATGCATCTTTTACTGTGTTAGAAAATGCGGGGCATATCAATGCAGATTCTGGGTATGGCAAGTGGGAATATATCGAAAAACTAGTAATGGATAAAAAATGATTTTAAGTATAGAGAGTTCATGTGATGATAGCTCCATAGCTATCACTGATATCAAGACAAAAAAGCTTGTTTACCATAAAAAAATCTCACAAGAAAAAGAACACTCATGTTATGGTGGTGTAGTACCTGAACTTGCTTCTCGTCTTCACGCCGTGGCTCTTCCCGAGATACTGGGAGAGACAAAACCCTATTTTGATAAACTTAAAGCCATAGCAGTCACCAATCAACCTGGACTTGGGGTAACGCTCTTAGAAGGTATCGCTATGGCAAAAACTTTAGCCGTACTCAACAACATCCCACTTATCCCTGTTCACCATTTAAAAGGTCATATTTACTCATTATTCATCGAAAAAGAGTCTACGCTACCCTTACTAGTACTTCTTATCTCTGGAGGGCATACACAGGTGATACGCGTAGAGAGTTTTGAACATATGGAGATACTTGCCACAAGTATGGATGACTCCGTAGGAGAAAGCTTTGATAAGTGTGCCAAGATGATGGGGCTTGGCTACCCTGGTGGTCCACTTATAGAAGCACTTGCACAGGAAGGAGATGAAGATAGATTTGACTTACCTGTACCTTTACGGAACTCTCCACTCATCGCTTTTTCTCTCTCTGGACTCAAAAATGCTGTACGTCTTAAAGTAGAAGCCTGTGGAGGTAAGGAAAATATGTCTCACCAAGACAAAGCAGATTTAAGTGCTTCTTTTCAAAAAGCAGTTAAACTTCACCTGCTACAAAAAAGTAAAAAGATATTCGCCAAAGAGCACATCAAAGACTTTGCTATAGTAGGAGGGGCATCAGCCAATAAATATATACGAAATGCCTATGAAAAACTCTGCAAGGAGTTTGGAAAAACCATGCACGTAGCCCCTCTAAAATACTGTTCTGACAATGCTGCGATGATAGGACGGTATGCCCTTGAAGCGTATGACAAAAAACTATTTATAGACCCTGACACAATTGATATTAAAAGTACCAAAAAACAGCAATCAGGTATGTTACTATAATACTCATATCTATAGCAATCATTACGCATTGCTCATTAGGTATAGTTCATTAAGATATTCGCCTCTTTCCTAAGCCAAATTTAGATAAAATAATTACTATTATAAACCCACCCAAGGAAGTATAAAATGGCAGAATATGGTGCTAGTAATATTAAAGTCCTCAAAGGACTAGAAGCAGTAAGAAAAAGACCAGGAATGTACATTGGTGACACCTCTACAAAAGGTCTTCACCACCTTGTCTACGAAGTTGTAGATAACTCTATCGATGAAGCAATGGCAGGGTACTGTGATACCATCAAAGTAACACTTACTAAAGAGGGTTCAGCGATTATCGAAGATAATGGTCGTGGTATTCCTGTTACCGAGCATCCTACTGAAAAAATTTCTGCAGCAACTGTCGTTTTAACGGTTCTGCATGCAGGTGGTAAGTTTGATAAAGATACCTACAAAGTATCTGGTGGACTTCATGGGGTTGGGGTCTCTGTTGTAAATGCACTTTCAAAAGACCTTCACCTTACGGTTTTTAAAGACAAAGAAGTACATACACAAAGCTTTAAAGAGGGTATTCCTACTGATGTACTTGTAACTGGTGACAGAACAAACAAACATGGTACTAAAGTAGAATTTTTCCCTGATGATTCTATCTTCACTGAATCTGTTAAATTCCAAAAAGAAATTTTGATGAAACGTTTCAAGGAACTTTGTTACTTGAACCCAAAAATTACTATTGACTTTAGAGATGAGCGTGATGGTACAAAAGAACTATTTCATTTTGCTGGTGGTATCAAACAATTTGTAGAAGATATGAACACAAAAGAGCCTCTTTCAAATGCACAGTTTTTCCAAGGAAAAGCAGATGATATTGAGATAGACATAGCCATTATGTATTGCGATGCTGACTCTGAAAAATCACTCTCTTTTGTAAACAACATTAAGACAGCTGATGGTGGTACACATGAGGCAGGGTTTAGGGCAGGGCTTACACGTTCTATGGCATCTTATATCTCTAAAAATGCTAATGCCAAAGAGAAAAACACTAAAATTACTGGTGATGACTGTAAAGAAGGGCTTATAGCCATAGTCTCTGTACGTGTACCTGAACCACAGTTTGAAGGACAAACAAAAGGAAAGCTAGGTTCTAGCTATGTTAGACCACTTGTTCAAAAGTTTTTCTCTGAAAACTTCAACAAATACCTTGAAGAAAATCCTCTAGAAGCTAAAGCCATTATGGCACAAGTACTTTTAGCTGCTCGTGGTAGAGATGCTGCGAAACGTGCCAAGGACCTTGTAAAACGTAAAGACTCTATGAGTATTGGTACATTGCCAGGTAAACTTGCTGACTGTCAAAGTAAAGACCCTGCACTTTCAGAAATATATCTGGTGGAAGGGGACTCTGCTGGCGGTTCTGCTAAACAAGGACGTGACAGAGTGTTTCAAGCGATTTTACCTCTTAAAGGTAAGATTTTAAATGTTGAAAAAGCACGTTTAGAGAAAATTTTAAAATCTGACGAAATCAAAAATATGATTACTGCACTTGGCTGTGGGATAGGTGAAGAGTTTAATGAAGATAAACTCCGTTACCACAAAGTCATCATCATGACCGATGCTGATGTTGATGGTAGCCACATTCAAACACTGCTTATGACATTTTTCTATAGATTTTTAAAACCTGTGATTGAAAAAGGATACTTGTATCTTGCTCAACCACCACTTTACCGTTATAAAAAAGGTAAAAATGAGATTTACCTCAAAGATGAAAAATCACTCAATGACTACCTCATTGAAAATGGTATCTCTGCAATAGAAAGTACCACTATGGGACAAGCTGACTTAGTAGATTTATTTAAACTTGTAGCCTACTACCGTATGACACTCAAAGAGATAGAGAAACGTTTTGCACTACCTGAAGTACTTCGTTATATGATTGAAAACCCTGATGTTGTAGGAACGGATAACAAAGCATTGGCTAAAATCATTGAGGAGTACATCGAAAATTTAGGGTACAACATATTAAACAAAACGGTTACAGATGATGTGATACATCTCTTTGTACAAACAAAAGATGGTCTAGAAGAACTTATAGTCGATGATATTCTCTTTACTAACCCTCATTACAATGAAGCGATACATATTAACCAAAAGATACAAGAACACATTACTGATGAATTTAAAGACCAAGACTTGCTTGAACTCTTTGAACTTGTTGAATCTAGTGCTAAAAAAGGTGCTTACATTCAGAGATACAAAGGTCTAGGAGAAATGAACCCAGAACAACTTTGGGAAACCACTATGACCCCAGAAAACAGAAGACTCTTACAAGTTAAAATTGGTGATGATGAAGAGGCAGCTAACACTTTTGTACTCTTTATGGGAGATGAAGTAGAACCAAGAAGAAACTACATTGAGAGCCATGCTAAAGATGTAAAACACTTGGATGTCTAGTGCTAGTCTCTCAAAAAGAAGAACGTGGTAGACGATTTTCGCTTGCTTTAAGGGCAGGGATACCTGTACTTCTTCTTGTTTTTTTAGTCTTTTTTACGACCATTGATAAAACCGAAGAGATTACTTTCAATACCAAAGATGGTATCTTACTCATTGCTATTACCTTTATTGCTATTTATTTTATCTATTTTCTAATGAACCTCTCTGTCCAAGAGACAATTATAGATCAAACCACTCAGGGCTTTAACAAAAAAGCTTTTTTACAAAGACTTCCGTACTATAAACCCAAAATTTTAGCCTGTATTAATATTGAAAACTTACAATCACTTAATGAAAATTATAGTTCCGAGCAAGTTGATATGCTTCTTTATACTATCACGCGAAAACTAAATATTCTGTTTAAACAACATGGACTCAATGATGTACTTATAGGAAGAAGTAGGGGTTCAGAGTTTCTCATTGCTATTAGTGATAAATTTGAAAATATTCATATACTATTGGAAAAAATGGTCGAAGAAAATAAAAGTATCAACGAAATGGATATAGATTATAAGTTTGCTATTATCACCGATACCAATGATGATTTTGATAAAAATATTATGCAACTTAGAGATATTATAGCAAGTCAATCAGTAGGAAAAATAGTTAAAACTGAAGAGAGTATTAGGGATGCAAAAGAACTCTCTACGATTGAAAATTGTGTTATAACAGCCATTCAAAAAAAGAGTCTTCTTCTCTCTTTTCGTCCACTACTCAATACACATACAGATACCATTGATATTTATGAAATTGCTATTAAGTTAAAGTCTGAATTTAACAGTGACATTTTACCTCGTATTTTTTTACCCATTGTAAACCGATTAGGGCTAGGAAGAGAGTATGACTACACGCTCATAACACATGTCATAGATTTACTTCCCCTCGTCGATAAAGAGATATCATTTACTTTTAACCTCTCTCCTTTTTCATTTAGAGACAAGAACTTTCAAAATAAGGTTTTTAACTATATTGAACAATCAGGGATTGATGCTTCGCGTCTCATTATACAACTCTATGAACGTAAAACACACCATGATCTCAGTAGTTACCTTAAGACATTAAAACGCTTTAGGGCACAGGGCTTACGTATCTGTATAGACAACTTTGGTTCCTCTAATGCTTCGATGGAGTATATGAAACATTTTAAGTTTGATATGGTGCAATTTGATAGAGATTATGTTACTCATCTTAATGAAGAGACAAACTATGCGATGCTAAGTTCACTTATCAAGATGTCTAAAGACTTACAGGTTAAAACTGTAGCTAAATGGGTAGACAATGATGAACAAAAAAAGAAACTTCGTGCATTGGGTATACACTACATACAAGGGTTTGGGATTAGTAAACCTATTGATGAAACAGAACTTATAAAAAGATATAACTAAAGGAAACAGATGAAATACGGTGAAAAAGAGATACAAGATTTTAATATAGATGCAGAAGAGAATTTTTGGCCAAATGAGCATACCAAAAACTATACGATTAACATAGAACTTCCAGAGTTTATGTGTCTTTGTCCCCGTTCAGGTTATCCCGATTTTGCTACGCTAAAGCTCTCCTATGAACCTAATGAAGCAGTCATTGAACTTAAAGCTTTGAAACTCTACATTAATTCATTTATGTACAGACATATCTCTCATGAAAATGCAGCCAATGAAATCTATGATGCACTCTACTCTAAACTTAAACCTAAGTCTATGAAACTCACCGCTGACTTTAACCCTAGAGGGAATGTCCATACAATTATAGAGATAGATAGTAGCAAAAATTAAAAAAGTATGTCAATATGACATACTTTTATCTTTTTTCCTAAAAATTTACTATGATGCTGTTATCTTAATAATAAAGGATAATCATATGATAAAATTTTTAGAAGTCATGACAAGAGTTAAGAGCGTGCTTTCTACGCAGATTAACAAAGAAAAAATTTTAGATAAAGATGTCGCATTGGCACTTCAAATAGATCCACAATATTATGCCGTAATGAAAAGACGTAATAAAGTACCTTATGAAGCCATAGCCTATTTTTCAAAGTTACATAAAGTGAATATGAACTGGATACTTCTTGCTCAAAAACCTCAATATTTAACCTAGTTTGTTTGTAATATTTTTTCTATTTGGTCTACAGGTAGAGGCTTATGGTAGTAGTATCCTTGTATAAGCCTACATCCATGTTCGATTAAGAATGCTTTCTGTTCAGCGGTCTCTACTCCCTCCGCAATGATGTCTAAATTTAAACTTTTAGCGAGTGCTATAATAGCTTTAACAATCACTACATCATCTGCATCATTTGGAATACCTTGAATAAATGATTTGTCTATTTTAAGTTTTTTTACAGGTAAACGCTTAAGATAGGTAAGAGAAGAGTACCCCGTACCAAAATCATCAATGGCTAAAGAGATCCCCATTTTATTTATCTGTTCTAGTTTAACAATAGACTCATTGGGTTTATTCATTACTTGTTCTTCTTCTATCTCTAATTCAAGCCATTTTGGATTAAAGTTTAACTCTTTTATACATGTCGATAACTCATCAATAAAATCATCATGATTTAAATATCGTATAGAAAGATTTAAGGCTAATATACCAGTGATTAAACCTTTTTCATGCCAAGTAACAACTTGTTGCATAGCTGTTTTCATGACCCATTTATCTAACTCTACAATAATACCTGTCTCTTTAGCAGACTTTATAAAATCTGCTGGGAACATAAGCCCTTTTGTAGGGTGATTCCATCGTACCAAAGCTTCTAAACCTATGATTTTATCTGTTAACGCATCTACTTGTAGTTGATAATAAACAGAAAATTCATTATGGTTTAATGCTTCACGTAAATTGGTTTTTAAGTGCATCTTTTTAAGTGCAAGTTCACTTAATTCAGAAGCGTAAAATTGTATAGTGTTACGCCCCTCATCTTTTGCTTTATACATCGCTATATCAGCATACTTTATAAGGTTTTCAGGTTCTGTACAATCATCAGGATAAAGAACAATTCCTATACTACTCGTAATATAGAAAGTATGGTTTTCAATATCAATAGAGTGTTTAAAAACATTTTGTAACTTTTCAGCTAAAATACTTGCATCATCTGCATGTCGTATGTTTTCCATAATAACTGTAAATTCATCTCCACCTAAACGTGCTAAGGTATCTCCTTTTCTAATGGCATTTTGTAAACGTTTTGATACTTCTATGAGTACCTTATCCCCTATATCATGCCCTAATGAATCATTGATTTGTTTGAAGTAATCTAAGTCTATAAAGAAGAGTGCCAAGATACTTTTATTACGTTTGGCTATGTTAATCGCATCTGCTAATTTAGCATTAAACAGTGTTCTGTTAGGTAAGCCAGTTAAAGAGTCATGATGTGCTTGATCATATAATATCTCTTTTTGTTCCTCTATCTCTTTCATGTTTTTTTGAATATCTATTTCAAGTTGTTGGGTATACTCATCTTCTCTTTTTTTCATTCTTTTAATTAATGCATAAATAATGACTAGAAACAATACGTACAAAAAGAGGGTGACAAATAAATTTGTTTTAAAATCTTTATATAAAGTAGTAAAGTCTTTTGTTTTCTTAATTTTTATATTTAATAACCCACGTATATCTCCCATTTTATAATCATATGCATTGGCATATCTATCACGTATACTTGGTATGGCATTCTCTCTTTTCCCATGACATTTTAAGCAAGATTCTTTGATGTAAAGGGGTTTAACATAATGATAACTCTCTTCAAATTGTATAAATTTATCTGTGATATTTGTATTATTGTTAAAATAATTAATCATAGTTAATTCAAAATCATTTGCCATATTTTGACTATTGCGAGGTCTATCTGATACAGTACGTATAATAATCTCTTCATTGACATTTAATGCAAAACGTTCACTTATTTCACTAATGGTTTTAACAGGTAAAAGGTTAAGTGTTTGATCATTAATAGCAATCTTGTTATGTATAAAAGCATCTTGGTAAGTTTGGCGAAAAGCAGAGATAAAGGCAGCCAATGATTTACTTTTTTGTAATAAAATAAGTTTTTCAATATGTTTGATGTCATTGTAGTGTTGATATGTTCTATATCCTACAAAAAGAAACAGTAATAATGCAAAGATAATAAAAAACTTTATACCACGTGACATAACTATCCCTTAACAATTATAGAGATTTTGCTCTATAACACTTCTAATTTATAGTATAACATATAAGCATACATTTTTGAAACAATTAAGCAGTATTTTTTTCACTTTTTGGATTATAACTGAATACTATAGCGTGTTATAAGAGGTATAATATATTGGGATTTAAGGCTTTAAAATAAAGTGTAAAACTCTTTACGACTACGGCTGCTTCAAAGTTTTTCTACATAAAATTTAGTCATTGAAAGAAGAAAGTTAAATCTCTTTAGAACAGAGGTACGTCATACTTTCCTTCACCTTCTCCTCAGACCAGTCCCACCACTTCAACTTCAGTAACTCTGCTATCTTCTTACTAGAAAAGCGATACTTAATGAACTCTGCAGGATTACCACCGACTATAGCATAAGGCTCTACATCTTTAGTGACAACAGCTCGAGCTGCGATGATAGCACCTGAGCCTATGGTGATACCTGCCATTATCATGGCTTCTGAGCCTATCCATACGTCGTTGCCTATGGTAGTGTCTCCTGCTTTTTGGTAAGGGTTTTTAGATGTTTTGAAGATGTTGGCTTGGAAGAAAAATGGGAAAGTACTTACCCAGTCGCTTCTGTGTCCTTGGTTTCCTGCCATCATGAAAACTACACCCGAGCCTATGGAACAGTAGTTCCCTATGATGAGCTTGTCAACGTCTTTTCTCTTTTTGTCTAAGTAGCGTACACAATGCTCGAAGCTATGCCCATGATGGTAGCCTGAGTAGTAGGTGAATGTACCAACAGAAATGCTTGGATGGGTGACAGTTTCGCTCAAAAGTTGTGACGAAAATTCGTTATCAAAGTAGTTATCCATTGTTTTTAGCTTCTTCTCTGGCTTTTTGCTCTCTAAGTTTGTCTTTTTTACTCTTCTTTTTGCCTTTAACAGGAGCAGGGCCTTTAACCCTTTGAGGTGCGTCACCCATAAGTTCAAACCTTTCTACACTTTCACGTTCTAGCTTTATTTGGCTACGTTTTTCTATGAGCTTGAAGTGTGCTTGCTCCTCATGACCTATGAAGCTAATGGCTACACCAGACTCTCCTGCACGTCCTGTACGCCCTATGCGGTGGATGTAGTCAGCAGGGGAGCGTGGCAAATCGAAGTTTATGACGCAGTCTATGCCTTCTATGTGTAGTCCACGAGAGATGATGTCTGTTGTGAAGAGTACTTGTATTTTATTGGACTTAAAGGCATCTATGGTGTAGTTACGGTCTTCTTGTGTGAGGTCTCCGTGAAAAGACTCTGCTAAGTAGCCACGTTTTTTGAACTTCTCTGCGATGTTGTCTGTGGCTCTTTTGTTTGCCATGAAGACGAGTACACGTTTGTACTTCTCACGTTTGAGTAGGTTACGAAGTAATGGTCCTCTATTTTCAGGATTGACCTCTATGACCCTTTGTTTGATGGTTTCAACTACAGGGGTTTCATCTGCTACTGTGACTCTAACAGCCGTTTGTGTGACTTTACTTGCGATATCTAACATCTTCTCTGGGTAGGTAGCTGAGAAGAGTAGGTTTTGACGTTTTGCTGGGATAGCTTCTAAGATAGCATCTAACTCTTCTGCAAAGCCAAGATTGAGCATCTTGTCTGCTTCGTCTAACACTAAGAACTCTAAATGTTTGAGAGTCATTTGTTTCTTAGAAAGCACATCTAAAAAACGCCCAGAAGTAGCTACGACAACGTCACAGCCTTTTTGGATGGCATAGATTTGATCTCCTATGCCTTCTCCACCTATGATAGAGACAATTTTTAGTGACTTGCCAAATGTTTTGAAAGCTTCTGCCACTTGCAAAGTAAGTTCTCGGGTTGGGGTGAGTACGAGTACTTTTATCTTACGTTTTCCCTCTGTGGGTATTTGAGAGAGGAGTTCAACTATGGGTAGTACAAAAGAAGCCGTTTTACCAGAACCTGTTTGTGCTTGAGCCATGATGTCTTTTTTCTCTAAAACAAGAGGGATGACTTTTTCTTGTATGGGTGTAGGCAAGGTATAGTTGTTGTGTTTTAGAAGTGCTTGAAGTGAGTTTGATAGATTGAGTTTTGAAAAGGGCAAATTAGATACTTTTGATGGATTTTATATATTATATCTGAAGTTCTCATAGAAGATAACGCAGCAAAGGACTTAGCTTGCTAAATCCCAAAATGGTTCACAGGGCCATGCCCTTTACCCAATATTTTGTCTTTTCCCGAATCTATGGCTAGATTTAGGTACAGGCATGCACGACCTGTGGCAGACTCTAGTGAATCTCCTTTAGAAAGGTGTGTCGCAATGGCTGAAGAGAGAGTACATCCTGTGCCATGTGTATTGTTGGTTTTGATGGTTCTGTTATGTATGAGTATGACTTGCTTTGTGGTATGGCTATAGAGTGCATCGGTCATTTCTTTAGCCAATTCTAAGTGACCACCTTTTAGTAAAACAGATGTTTGGTACTGCTCGCCTAACTCTTTAGCAGTGGCTTCTAAGTTTTCAAGTGAGATACTATGACCTATGAGTACTTCAGCCTCAGGTATGTTTGGGGTTATGAGGTAGGTATGTGGTATGAACGCTTTGAGACTTTCTATGGCATCATCGGTGATGAGTTTGTCTCCTGAAGTAGCTATCATCACAGGGTCTAAGACTATTTTACTGATGTTATAACGTGCTAAAGTACTTTGTACAGCTTCTATCACTTCAGACGAATGGAGCATCCCTATCTTTACTGCATCAATGTGTATGTCATCTAGTACGGCTTCGAGTTGTTTGACTATGTGAGGTACGGGTATGGGGTGGATGTCTGTAACACCTTGGGTATTTTGTGCGGTAGTCGCTGTGATGACAGAAGCTGCGTAGCCACCATTTGCACAGATGCTTTTGATGTCTGCTTGTATGCCTGCTCCTCCACTAGAGTCTGAGCCTGCTATGGTTAAAACGGAGTTGTAAGGAGTACTCATATTTTCCACTCCTCTTGTTTGTATGCAGAGTCCCAAAACATCCACTCTAGTTGAGATGTTTTGATGAACACTTCTTCCATCATCGCTAGGTTTTCAGGTGATGCTGTAAGTGCGTAGGTGTTGGCTATGTCTATGGCTTTTTGTACAGCTTGTGCAAACTCATCACTGGCATAAGTGTCTATCCATGATTGGTAGGGGTTGTTTATCTCTTTACTTTGCATCCTTAAAATGAAGTCACCCACCTCTTTGTAAATGGTAAAACAAGGAAGTACGGCTGCAACACCCACTTCAACTGAGTAGTTGTTCACGATACGCGCAAGGTAAGAGTTATACAGTTCACAAGTAGGTGAGGGTGTTGGGTTTTTATATTTTTCTTTTAAGAACTCTTTATGTAAGGCATCTTCCACTTGTATGATGCCTGTAGCAGACTCATAAAAAAACTGTGTCTCTTCAGGATGCTGACACTTTGTACCTACGGTTACTAAAGATTTTTTGTATTCAGACAAGTAAAGTGAGTCTTGGTTTACATAAAAGCCAAAGATGTCTTTGTCTAATGTGGCTTGCATAAGGTCGATGACAAAGTCATGCTTGATAATAGTATGAAAGATATGATCAGTTTTTTCTCGGGTTTTTTCGTACCAGTTTTCCATATATAAGCCTTAGAGTACATTCGTTTTGGTGCATCATAGCAAATGTTTCTAAAAGATTCTTTAGTCAAATGTTTCAAAATGTAATTAATAAATAAGATTTATATAAATAATCAATTATATTTACCTTTTATTAGTGTTTGTGACATAAACTAACAAGTGAAGAGTGTTTTTGACATTTAAAGTTTAGTCTCTTTATTTGATTACACCTAATACTTTAGATGCCTTTTTAAACTATTTAGTTTTTTACTTAGTTTCTTTGTCTTATCAAAGGCACTCTTTTATTTCTCACTATGTTATCATCAAATTACGCATAAAATTTCCAGCGATGATGACACTTTTCTCTTATAAATCTTGTTCTTTTTTTGCTTTGTTTTTACGGTGTCTCGGTTTTTTGGTTCTGTCTTTTTTTTGTTTATTTGTGTGTGTAGGTGTAGGCGTAGCCACAAAATTTTCTAAGACCTTCTCATCTATCTCTTTTTTCATGT
>Ga0256834_1002378_pt1 | contig 11925 bp, 12 predicted proteins | sample 4281140metaG_FD_190536 | JGI IMG/M metagenome (GOLD analysis project Ga0256834, IMG submission 190536) | Hydrothermal vent microbial communities from East Pacific Rise, Pacific Ocean - 4281-140 | ecosystem: Environmental > Aquatic > Marine > Hydrothermal vents | place: Pacific Ocean: East... | reverse complement strand
TCCATGTCACGCCTGGCTCCGCTCCCGAAGCTGACTGGTGGCTTCTCGCCCAACTGCTCGAACGCAATACAAACCTCGTCGAAGTGCGTAAAATGATAGAGCAAAACGATGAGCGTTTTGCCGGGTTCTCGGCAATTGCTGCCGAGACCACAGGCTTGCGTTTGTCGGCAAAGGGGATCTTGCCGCCAGCAGCCGAGAAAGAACTGCCTCTCGCTACGGCGTCTGACACCCTGGCGTTGTTGACAGTGGCCGGACCGGTTGGCTCATCCTGGTTGGCACACTTGTCATCGCCTCTGGCAGCTACGGAACCACAACCTTACGTCTGCCTGCATCCTGAACAGGCTGAGGCGCTTGGCCTGGCGGCAGACGACAAGGTGCGTTTGACCACCCGTTTTGGTCATAGTCGCGTCGTTATTCGCGTTGTCGAGCAGATGGTCAATGGTTTGGTCATCGTTCCGCAACTCTGGGATACCGCCCTCGAAGGAATGGTACCAGGCAGCATGCTTGACTGCCAGCTTGAGAAGGAGGGTAAAGCATGAACGAAATGCTGATCACCCTGATTCTCATCCTGGTCAAGCTCGGCCTGATCTTCGGCGTGGTCCTCTCCATGGCTGCTTACCTGGTGTTGGCGGAACGCAAAATTCTCGGTCGCATGCAGTTGCGCTACGGACCAAACCGGATCGGCCCCGGTGGCATGATCCAGCCACTGTGCGACGTTATCAAGCTGATCACCAAGGAGGATTTTGTCCCCGACCGGGCTGACAAATGGGTTTTCCTCTTCGCCCCCGGGCTGACTGCTCTGACTGCGCTGCTCAGTTTTGCCGTGGTACCCTTCTCGCCGCCGCTGACCTTGTTCGGACGCGAGATCCCGATGGTCGTCTGTGATCTGAATATCGGCCTGCTCTACCTCTTCGGACTTTCTTCGCTGGCAGTTTATGGTGTAGTCCTCGGCGGCTGGGCGTCCAACTCGAAATATTCGCTGCTTGGCGCTATTCGCAGCCTGGCGCAGATGCTCTCCTATGAGCTCTCTCTCGGTCTGGCGCTGGTCCCGATCGTCATGAGTGCCAAGTCTTTCTCGCTGACCGAGATCGTCATGTCCCAGTCTGACTGGCCGAATATGCTGACTCATCCGTTTGCCTTTATCATCTTTATGATCAGCATCGCGGCCGAATCGAAACGCACCCCTTTCGACATGCCGGAGGCGGAAAACGAGATCGTCGGTGGCTTCCATACCGAGTATTCCGGTATGCGTTTCGGCCTCTTTTTTGTCGGCGAATATATCAACCTGATTGTCATCGGTGCCATGACCACAGTTTTCTTTCTCGGTGGCTGGCACGGCCCGTTTCTGCCGCCAGTGGTCTGGTTCATTGGCAAGGTGCTGTTTGTGGCTTTCCTCTTTATCTGGGCACGCGGCAGCATGCCGCGGCCACGTTACGATCAGTTGATGGTTTTCGGCTGGAAAGTATTGATTCCTCTGGCGCTATTAAATGTGGTGGTGAGTGGAGCCATAAATCTGGCGATAAATGGATAACTGGTTTTAATATGAGTTTATGGCGTGACATAAAAGGAACCCTGCAACCCTTCTGGATTACCCTCGGCTATCTTTTCACGAAGCCGGTGACGATTCAGTATCCGGAGGAGAGAAAGATACCGCCGCCGCGTTACCGGGCACGCATTGTGCTGACCCGTAACCCCGACGGCAGTGAGCGCTGCGTCGCCTGTCAAATGTGCAGCGCGGCCTGCCCGGTTGACTGCATCTCGATGCAGGCTGCCGAGGATAGTGACGGCCGTCGCTATGCGTCCTGGTTCCGCCTTAATTTCGCACGCTGCATTTTTTGCGGTCTCTGCGCCGAGGCCTGTCCGACTATGGCGATCCAGACCACACCGGATTACGAAATCTGTAACCGCGATGTACTCAAACTGCTCCATGAAAAAGAAGATCTGCTGATCGACGGTTGTGGTAAGGACACGGCATACAATTATTACCAACACTCGGGGATCGGCGTGGTCAATGAGCGTGGCGGTAATGAAGATGAATACGGACCTGTTGATCCGAAAGCACTTATGCCTTGATTACCACGAAGAACACGAAGTGAAATAATATGTCCACCATTTTATTCTACATACTCGGATTCACCATGCTGGCAGCAACGCTGCTCTGCATCACGCGGCGTAATCCAGTGCACGCGGTGATCTACCTGGTGACGGCCTTCTTCGCCTTGGCATTAATGTTTTACCTGCTCGGCGCACCACTGGTAGCAGCCTGGGAGGTCGTCGTCTATGCCGGTGCGATCATGGTCCTGTTCCTCTTCATCATCATGATGCTCGGCCTGGCACCGCAGGAAGTCCCTGAGGGTCCGGGTTGGCAGCGTTGGGGGCCACTGGTCTTGTTGTCTTCCAGTATGATGGCCTGCACCCTGTTACTGATTTTTCAGGATCCGCTGGCAAGCAAAGAGATCGGTGATTTTTACCTGGCGCCACAAGCCCTTGGCGAAGCTCTTTTCAGTCGTTACGCTCTCGCTGTTGAGATCGTTTCCTTTCAACTGCTTTTTGCCGCTATCGGTGCCTACATACTCGGTCGGCCATTACCCAAAGGGGATAATTAATGATAATTCCCTTTGGACATGCCCTGGCTTTTGCTGCAGCTCTCTTCGTACTCGGCCTGACCTGTGTACTGCTGAGACGACAGATCATCATGATTCTGATCGGCGTGGAGATCATGCTCAATGCCGCTTCGCTGGTTTTTATCGCAGCTTCGGCCTATTGGCAGCAGGTGGACGGTCAGGTTTTTGTAATTCTTCTCATGGCGATCACTGCTGCTGAAGTTGCCGTGGCTCTGGCTATGGTGGTTTACCTGTGGCGACGTAAGCGTACGCTGGTCGCCGATGAATTTAACGGGATGCACGGATGAACGAGAGCCTGTTGTTCCTCATACCCCTGCTGCCGCTTTTCTGCGCGCTGATTAACATAGTCTTCGGCATGCGTCTGCCACGCCTGTTTGCCGAAACCATGGCGATTATCGGCGTAGCCGGAGCATTTGTCCTGACCATACTCCTCTGGGGGTATGCCGAGGGCGAAGGCACCAGGGCGGTCCTTTTTACCTGGCTTAACAGTGGCACAGTAGACATCTCCTTCGCGCTCAATTTTGATAGGCTGGCAGCACCAATGACACTGATGGTGACCGGGGTCGCAACTCTGATCCACATCTATGCCGTTGGTTACATGCACAAAGAAGAAGATTACGCGCGTTTTTTTGGTCTGCTCAATCTTTTCGTCTTCGCCATGCTGGCGATCATCCTTGCCGATAATCTGCTGGTACTCTTCCTTGGCTGGGAAGGTGTGGGCTTGTGCTCTTATGGCCTGATCGGTTTCTGGTATCAAAAAGTGGAGAACGCCAGGGCCGGCACCAAGGCTTTTCTGGTTACCCGTGTCGGTGACGTCTTCCTCGGTATTGCCCTACTCTGGTTGTTCGCTCTGACCGGTACCCTGTCGATCAGCGAGATCAACGCCCAGGCAACATCAATTTCACCTGGAGTGATCCTCGCCCTGACTCTGTTGCTGCTGCTTGGAGCCTGTGGTAAATCGGCACAAATGCCGTTGATGACCTGGCTGGCTGACGCCATGGCCGGTCCGACACCGGTCTCGGCGCTAATTCATGCCGCAACCATGGTCACCGCCGGGGTCTACCTGCTCTGCAGACTCTTCCCGCTGGTTTCTTTGTCAGCTGTCGGCATGATGGCAATCACCGCTATAGGTGCCCTGACAGCAATTTACGCGGCAACCTGTGCCATGGCCCAACGTGAAATCAAGCGGGTGCTGGCTTATTCGACCATGAGCCAGGTTGGCTACATGTTCATGGCCGTTGGTGCTGGCACCGTAACCGGAGCCATGTTCCATCTGCTGACGCACGCTTTCTTCAAGGCACTGCTCTTCATGGCCGCCGGTTGTGTAATCCATCTGGCCGGAGGCGAAAATGATATTTTCAAGATGGGTGGCCTGGCTCGTCGTGGGCCTAAGGAACTCTTCTGGGTCTTTCTGGCCGGTGCGGTTTGCCTGGCCGGGCTGCCCCTGACCGGTGGCTTCTTTTCCAAAGACGGTATCCTCTTGGCGCTCTACACGCATCCTGATCCTTTCTACAAAGTGTTCTGGCTGATCGCGATACTGACCGCCCTGTTGACGGCGTTTTATACCTTCCGTCTGGTTTACCTGGTGTTTGCCGGTGAGTGGCGTGGCACGGGTAAGCCTCACGCCATTTCATTGCAGATGCGCTGGCCACTCTGGCCTCTAGCCCTGCTTGGTTTGGCTGGCGGCCTGCTCAATCTGCCAGCGTTCGTCGGTGGTAGTGAGGCTTTACATCACTGGTACGGTGCTCTGGCAGGACGACTGGTGACAGTCAGTCATGAGGTAGAGTGGATGCTGATAGCTCTGGCCGTGCTGATCGTCGCCCTCGGCTGGTTTGCCGCCCATTGGCGCTATCGCAATTATCAGGCACCCCTGGACAATGCCGCTGGCCGGTTCCTCTTAAACGGCTGGTATATGGATGCCCTGGTTGATCGCGCTCTGGTTCGTCCCTTTGCGGCCATGGCGCGTTTCTGTTCCTCTGGTTTGGACCGTTCTCTCTTCGATGGCACCATCAACGGCCTGGCACGTATGGTCTCCGCTTGGGGGACCCTGCTGGTACAGTTGACAACGGGACGCCTGACAACTTACCTGTCTGCCTTTGCCTGGGGTTTTCTGATTCTGCTCGGCTGGTTGCTGTTGAAGCTGGTCAATGGGGGAGGACAGTGATGACTGCAAGCTTGCCGCAATTCCCCTGGTTGACTCTTTTGATTTTCCTGCCGCTGGCAGGTGCACTGCTCTGTCTGCTGCACAGCAAGCGTCCGACAGACTGCCGCTGGTTGGCACTGGTTACTTCTCTGGCAGTCTTCGTGGTAACGGTTTTCCTCTTTATTGCTCACGGCCAAGGTGATGGCCGTTGGCTGCTTTACGAGGATGCTGTCTGGATCGAGCGTTACGGTATCCGCTATGTGCTGGCACTGGACGGCATCGCCCTGCTGATGGTTATGCTCACTGCCTTCATGCAGATGGCTGCAGTGCTTCTGGCATGGCGGGTTGAACGCCACGTCGCCAGCTTCTTCGCGCTGCTGTTATTGCTGGAAGCAGGCCTGATGGGGATATTCCTTGCTTACGATCTGGTGCTCTTCTATCTCTTCTGGGAAGTTGCACTGATCCCGATGTTCTTCCTGATCAGTGTCTGGGGTGGTGTCAATCGTCGTCAGGCGGCACTCAAGTTTTTCCTCTACACCCTGGTCGGAAGTTTCTTCATGCTGATTGCGATCATCGCTCTCTACCAGATTCATGGTGCACAGAGTGGTGTTTATACCTTCGTCATCGGCGATCTGCTACAAACACAGCTGACTGCCGCCCAGGAAGGCTGGTTGTTTGCCGGGTTCATGGCAGCCTTCATCGTCAAGTCGCCGCTGGTGCCTTTCCATACCTGGCTGACCGACGCCCTGACCGAATCCCCCGCTGCAGGTTCTCTAGATCTGACCGGCCTGTTGCTGAAGACCGGTATCTACGGCCTGATTCGCATTGCTTTCCCGCTCTTCCCCAATGCTACCGCGAACTTCCTGCCGGTCCTTGGCATATTGGCCCTGGTCGGGCTCTTTCATGCCGCCTGGAGTGCTTATCATCAGGATGATATCAAACGCCTGCTTGCCTATTCGTCGATCTCCCACCTCGGCCTGGTGGTCCTCGGTCTGGCCGCCTGGCAATTCACCGCCTGGGAAGGCAGCATTCTACTGATGGTGACCCATGGTATAACCACAGGCGCACTCTTTGTTCTGGTCGCCCTGATTCGCGAAAGGACCGGAACCCATAGCATGCAAGAACTTGGTGGACTCTGGGGCCAGACGCCCTGTCTTGCTTTTATGCTTTTACTCTTTTCGCTAGCGTCCCTAGGTTTGCCCGGTCTGGCAAATTTCGCTGGTGAGATCCTGGTTTTGCTCGGCACCTTCCAGCAGCATCCGGTCTGGGCTGTTATCGCCCTGATTGGAGTGGTTTTCGCTGCAGCCTACATGTTGAGAATGATCCAGGGAGTTATATGGGGCCCGGCCCAAAAGGAGCGGACCCTGCCCGACCTGACGACGCGCGAATGGTTGATTCTTTTACCCATGGCGATCCTGGTGGTCTGGATCGGGATCTACCCGGAACCTTTCCTGGCACCTTTACACGGCACCGTTGAAATCCTACTGGCGGGAGGTCTGCCATGAGCTTACTTGACCTGCTCGCCATGTTGCCGATATTGATCCTGGTCTTCGGCGGCACAGCCATCCTGATGGCTGGAGCCTGGTTTCGCCAACCTGTACCTTTGCTTGCTGCAGGAACGGTAACAGCCTTACTGGCAGCTCTTGCTGCTGGTACAGTGCCGCCACCAGTCAATGAAATTGCCGGCCTCTTCAGTGCCGGTGGTTACGCACGCTTCTACACTATACTCTGGTCATTGCTGGCCGCAGCCGGGCTGATGGTTGCGTCCCGCTATATTATTGAAAAGAAAATTGGCCCGGGTGAGTACGTATCACTGGTGCTCTACGCCGCAGCAGGTATGGCGCTGCTCTCTTCGGCCACCCACCTGCTTGGCCTTTTCCTTGCCCTGGAGACCTTTACCCTGGCTTTCTATATCCTGATCGCCAGCAACCGACGCTGTGCACTGGCCGCCGAAGCGGGTCTCAAATACCTGCTGATGGGCGCGGTGGCTACTGGCTTCATGGCCTTCGGTATTGCCTTGATTTATGCTGCGTCCGGCACCCTGGCGCTACCTGATGCTGTGGTCCGACTCACGACAGAGACAGGTCAATTACAAGCATGGGGCCTGCTCGGCTGGGGCATGGTGCTGATAGCTGTCGGTTTCAAAATTTCTCTGGCACCTTTCCATCTCTGGACAGCCGATGTCTACATGGGCGCTCCAGCGCCGGTTGGCGGTCTGCTGGCCACCGGTTCCAAGGGGGCAGTGGTTGCTGCCCTGGTCGGTGTACTGGCAATGGCCGGCCCGGTTTGGAACGACCTGGTTGATCTGATCTGGTTGCTGGCGGCTTTGACCATGCTGGTCGGTGCTTTCAGCGCACTCAGCCAGAAGAACCTGAAGCGTTTGCTTGCTTACTCATCCGTAACACACATGGGAACGCTTTTGGTCGGCCTGCTTTGTCAGACCTCCGAGGGCTTGGCCGCAACGACCTTTTATGTGGTGGTTTATGTGATCGCCAGCTTTGGTGCCTTTGCTATTATAGCCTCTCTCGCTGATGAACGCGGCGAACCAATGGAGTTTGACCAGTGGCGTGGGCTCGGCTACCGTCACCCGGTACGCTGTGGCGTTCTGGCCCTGATTCTCTTGTCACTAGCTGGCTTGCCAGCCACAGCTGGTTTCATGGCTAAATTTGCTATCTTTGATGCAGCGCTGAAGTCCGGTTATGTTGGTCTGGTTGTTATCGGCATTTTTGCCTCGGTGATCTCCTTCGCATTTTATCTGCGTGTGACAATGCTACTTTTCCAATCCGAAGAATCCGCACCTCGCTGGCATAAGGGTACGGCACCTGAGCATGCGGTCCTCGCCGTTTGTGCCAGTGCAATCTTATTACTTGGCCTCTTTCCCGGCATCCTGTTTAATCTGATTGCTCAGGTCCTTCCCTGAAAAAACCATTCGGGTTAGGATAGAGTCTAACCCACATAAACCTTTAGTAGTTTAAAGGAGCTTTCCTATGGATATTTCTGAACGTATTGATACTTTTCTGGCTGCCGAGGGTTTCGGTGTCGTCGGAGCATCCTCAAAGCCTCACAAATATGGCAACAAGGTCTTGCGTTGTTACCAGCAGAATCAACATACTGTTGTGCCTGTTAACCCGGTGGAAAAGGAGATTGAAGGTCTCGCTTGCGTCACTTCAGTCAGTGAACTGCCTGACCATGTCAGCAGCATTTCAATTATCACCCCGCCACAAGTGACAGAAAAAGTGGTTGAACAAGCAATAGCCAAAGGAATCAGCAACATCTGGATACAGCCCGGTGCGGAAAGTGCTCAGGCCATTACGGCCTGTGGGGAAGCCGGGATCAATCTAATTGCTGACGGTAGTTGTGTGCTGGTGGTGCTTGGTTATCACGAACATTAAGGCAAGCATTTATTATGACTAACACGAAAAAATGATAACCACCGGATTTTAATTCTTCGATGCTTATTCTGCTCAAAATATTTGTTACTGTTGCGGTTATTCTACTGCTGGTTGCCGTCGCTGAGTTCGCCAATCCTCGCCTTGCTGGTATTCTGGCTGGCTATCCGATCGGTACCGCCATTGTTCTCTACTTTTACGGCTTTGAACATGGCGTCGATTTCGCCTCAACCAGCGCCATCTTCTGTTATTTCCCGACTGGCCTCTGGGCTGTGCTGAGTTATTCCCTGACAGTCACTTACGCTTATCCGGTTTACGGGCTATTCCTCGGAACACTCTGCGGTTTTGCTGTTGCAACGATTTGCCTGCTCCTTTTCAATCTCAGTACCTTTTACAGTATGGGTCTGAAGTTAGCCAGAATATCACAAAAAAATTAAGCATCAGCAGGGTTGGCCATGACTTTTAAACCACTGAAAATAGACTGGCTCTACTACCTTAAGAGAAAAATTCTTTTATCTATTCTACTTGTGTTGGCTATATCGGTATTGCTGACCATGGCGTTCATCGCCATTAAACTTCGCACCACACTGATCAATGACAGCAAGATCAAAACTCAGGAACTTGCGGTAACTATTGATGCCAACCTCCACCACCTGATGATCCTGCGATCTCCCAATGCCATTCAGGAGACTTTGGAAAAACTGGTAGAAAAGAACGCTACGATCTCATCAGCATTCATACTGAATAATCAGGGGAATGTTATCTATTCCTCTGATAAAACAGCAATCGGTGCTGCTCTGAACAAGTACAAAGAGGAAACTTGTCGTGTCTGCCACACACTCTCTGGGACCACCCCGGCGAGCAACACAGTAGTTCTGGATACCGCGAGTAAAACGCAGCGGAATGTTTCGCTGATCTATAATGAAAAGTCCTGCTATGAATGTCATGATCCAGCTGACACCATCAACGGTAAACTGATCATTGACCGTTCGCTGGAATCAACCTTTGCGCTAATTACAGAAATCGAACTGATTCTCTTTGGTTCAGGTATCGTCTGTCTGCTCATCCTCATACCACTCTTATCCAAGCTGCTCTCCAGGGGCATTGATAAATATATCCTTGAGATCTTCACGCGAAATGAGGAGTTGCGCCTGCTCTATGTCATGGTGGAGCGCCTGAGCAAGACTTTGGATATGACCCTGCTCAAAGAGATCGTGATTGAGATCTTCAAAGACATCCTGGCCGCCGATGAAGTCGTTCTTGTGCTTGCCCGAGGCGAACAGGAGTTCAGCATCTCGGCCTGGACAAGCAAGAGCGGTCAGGTTGAACGAAAGAAAATAACAGCGGACGACTCAGAAAACGAGATGCTGCAAAGCTGGCTGGACGGTAAAGTCGATGATACGAAGGTCTCTGCTGATGCCAAAGAAATCTATATGCCGATCGAGAAGAGCGGCAACCGGCTGGCCCTTATTGTCGCCAGGAAAAATAATGGCAGCTTTGATAAGACGCGTCTTAATCTCAGCAGGGTTATCAGTAGCCATATTGCAGTGGCCTTTGATAATGCACGGCTCTACTACATTGCAATAACAGACGATCTTACCAAAACCTTTACCAAGCGACATTTTCGCCAGTGTATTGACAATACATTTCTAGACTTCCAGAAGTATGGCAACAAGTTTGCTTTGCTGATGATGGACCTGGATAAATTCAAGCGGGTCAACGACATCCATGGTCACGTTACCGGTGATGTGGTTTTGCAGCAGCTTGGTGAAATTCTCCGCCAATCGGTCAGGGAAAATGATCTCATCTTTCGCTATGGCGGCGAGGAATTTACAGTTATCCTACCAGCAACCGATATCAAGGGGGCACACTTTGTCGCCGAGCGGATCCGGGCGGCAACTGAAGCCGCAGTTTTCGAACCTGGTACGATTGACCTGAAACTTACTATCAGTGTTGGCGTGGCAACTTGCCCCGATGCCCCTTCGATCCACGATTTAATTGTTGCTGCCGACCAGGCTCTTTATGCAGCAAAGGACCAGGGGAGAAATCGGGTTGTCCTTTCAGAAAAGACATATGATTGGCCCTCTGAAGCGAGCGATTCTCGTAATTGCGGAGATTTATCCATTGAATAACGTCTTTATCGTGACGCCAAGTTATTTAATTAAAAAGAAACGTGACTTTACAGGTGGGATTAATCAGCTCACAACGTTGGGTTTTAACGTCATAAATCCGGAATTTCCGAGGGGGCTCCCTTCGCCGCGAGAGAAGGCAAAGCAAATACATGCGGCGTTTGAAGACCCTGAAGTTGATATGATCATGGCTTTACGCGGGGGGTACAGTGTGATGAAATCACTGCCGTTCATAGACTTTGAATTAATCCAAAAACATCCCAAAATCATAGCCGGTTTCAGCGACTTGAGCGCATTACTCAATCCGATCTTCGAGCGCACCGGGCTGGTGACCTTGCATGCTCCCATGGTGATCAATCTGGACACGCCAACCGCATTCACGCTTAAGTCGTTGATGAATGCTGTCAAAGGGTATCCGGAGAAAAACCTGTTTAAAGGAGCCCGGTGCAAGGTCTATAATCCAGGTTCTGCCACCGGCATCCTGAAAGGCGGCAATCTCATTACCCTGACAGCCCTGATCGATACGGACTGGGAGATTGACACGGCCGGTTCGATCCTGTTTCTCGAAGATGTCGATGAAAAGCTGCACGAGGTGGATCGCTTCCTGACCCAGTGGGCCCTTGCCGGGAAATTCAAAGGGGTCAAAGCACTCATTCTCGGCGATTTCCGCGGCATCAGCAGCCGGAAGGTCTATGACATCCTGGCCTCGCAAATGGCGTTGGACTTCCCGGTGGTTCATTGTCCTTACATCGGCCATGTCGACAACAAGATAACCCTGCCTATCGGTGCCGAAGTTGAGCTGAATACGGATAGAAAGCAGCTGGTGATAAAAAAGATGTCTTTCCCCGGAGGGACCCCATGAACATCCTCTGGCTGATTATGATCTGCGTCAGTATCGTCTTTGCCATTTTCACCGGCAACCTGGAAGCGTTTACCAAGTCCATCTTCGATGGCGCGAAATCGGCGGTGGAGATATCCCTGTTCCTACTTGGCATCGTCTCGGTCTGGCTGGGGATCACCAGAATTCTGGAAGACTCCGGCTTAATCTACCGGATCGCGCACCTGTTCAAGCCGATCATTTCCCGTTTATTCAAAAACATCCCTGGCGATCATCCGTCCATTACGGCCATCACCCTGAACGTCCTGGCCAACCTGTTCGGGCTCGGCAACGCGGCCACACCACTGGGGATCAAGGCCATGCAGGAACTCGAGACGCTCAACGAGGACAAAGGCACTATCACGCCTGAGATGATGACTTTCATCGTCATCAACACCGCCAGTATCCAGCTGATCCCGTTCTCTGTGATCGGTATCCTGGCCAGCTACGGACACCGGAGCCCGGCCGCAGTCGTGCTGCCCATACTGATCGCTACTGCTATTTCCTCCATGACGGCACTGCTGGTCCTGGCTGCGTTCAGGAAGATCTTCAGATGATAGACAACATCGAGTACATCTCACTGCTCATTATCCCGCTGTTCATTCTGTTTACGGTCCTGTATGGAACGCTCAAGAAGGTCAGGGTCTATGACTCCTTCGTCGCCGGGGCCAAGGAAGGACCAGCCATTATCCTGAACATTTTCCCCTACCTTTTAACCATCTTCGTCGCCATTAAAGGTTTCCAGGCATCCGGCGCTTTTGAC
>Ga0256834_1002377_pt1 | contig 11927 bp, 11 predicted proteins | sample 4281140metaG_FD_190536 | JGI IMG/M metagenome (GOLD analysis project Ga0256834, IMG submission 190536) | Hydrothermal vent microbial communities from East Pacific Rise, Pacific Ocean - 4281-140 | ecosystem: Environmental > Aquatic > Marine > Hydrothermal vents | place: Pacific Ocean: East... | reverse complement strand
AACTTTTATTCAATGGTGACTTGTTAACTGGCACAGTTGGCAAGCCAATTATTGATGCAAGCGCAAAGCTAAATCGCCTCAACAGCCTTACAAAAGAGTTAAATATTGAACAAAGCCAAACCCTAGCAGTGGGCGATGGCGCAAATGATTTACCAATGATAAAAGCAGCAGGACTTGGCGTTGCTTTGCACGCAAAACCATCGGTTGCGGCAGAGGCGGAAGTAAAAATAAATCACGGTGATCTAACCGCCCTGCTCTATTTACAAGGCTATGGGGAAGAAGAGATTGTCCGGTGATAATAGAAACCAAAAGACTAAAATTACGTCCGTTTGAGGACAAAGATAGTGCGCCCTTTGCCGCGATCAATGGCAACCCCAATACAATGCGTTATTTTCCTGCCCCTCTTTCTCGTTCCCAGAGCGATTATTTGTTAGAGAGGTTCGAGTATGATCGTAACAAAAACGGCTTTAGCTTTCTTGCAACTGAGCTAAAAGCTACTGGCAAATTGGTCGGATTTATTGGCATCCATAAAATCGATGACACAACAAAAGCCGCCCTAACAGGACATTCCGTCGTAGAAATTGGCTGGCGTTTAAGCCCTGAAATTTGGGGACAAGGGCTAGCCCCCGAGGGCGCAAATGCACTTATTGACTATGCATGGAGCATATTTAATCTACCAAACCTCGTAGCTTTTACAACAAAAACCAACCAACCATCTCGACGGGTAATGGAAAAAATTGGCATGATATACGACCCAGATGGAGATTTCTTGCATCCTAAATTGCCAAAAACCCACCCCTTGTTACCGCATGTCCTGTATCGTATAAACAACCCTAACCTTTAATCAGCCAAAGTCCCAAAAGACCAATAGTTGCAAAAATTAGCGCAACTGTGCGAATTTTTGTAGCAGGCAATTGCATCATTTGCTCAATCGCCTACCGCATTTGTTTAGGAAAAGTTGCATAAAGCAACCCTTCAATTATTAAAACTAACGCTAATGCGGCTAAAAAATCGTCCGTTTTTATCCCGCATTAGCTATTAATTTAGTTTGTTGGCGCAAGAGTTGAGCCACCAAAATACTGAAAGAACTCAGATTCAGGTGAGAGCAACATTGTTGTATCAGTGTTCACTAATGATGCACGATAAGATTGCATGGTGCGATAGAATTCAAAGAATTCAATGTCTTTACCAAATGCACTAGCAAAAACAGCATTTCGTTCTGCTTCACCTTCACCACGAAGAATCTCGCTATCACGACGTGCTAACGCAACAATTTGCACCGCTTGACGATCTGCAATCGCTCGCAATGTTTGCGCTTGCTCTTGACCACTCGCACGAAGTGCTGCTGCTTCCGCATTACGCTCCGCTTTCATACGCTCATAAGTTTGCGCTGAAACTTGCGAGGTCAAATCTGTGCGAAGAACTCTCACATCAACAACTTCAAGCCCAATGTCTGTCATATCGTTGCGAATTAACTCACGTGCTTCACGCATCATTTCTGTGCGTTGCGCACTTAAAGCGGCATTGAAATCACGCAAACCATAAACACCACGAAGGGCAGATTCTAGGCGAGTATTAATACGCATTTCAGCGGTTCTCAAATCACCCAAAACCGATTCACGAAATTTAGTTGGGTTAGAAATTTTATAGGTAATGAAAGCATCAACATTATAAAATTTACCGCCCTTAACCTGCACAACAATATCTTCAAGATCATAACGTAAAATACGATCTTCAATAATTTGCACATTATCAACAATGGCAGTTGGCAATTTGAAATAAATCCCCGGTTCTGAGTGGACTTGGGTAATTTCACCAAAACGAGTAACAATAGCTTGCTCGCGCTCATTAAGAACAAACAAAGATGAAAGCAATATATAAAGTGCGCCAATTAGTACGACACCAAGAATAACAAGTTTATTCATGATTAATTACTCCCTGTTGATCTGTTTAATTCATTAAGCGGTAGATATGGCACTACTCCAGAACTGCTTGTGCCTTTTTCCATGATGACTTTTTTCGAAGTGCTAAGTACTTCTTCCATAGTCTCCAAAAATAGACGCTTACGAGTAACTTCTGGCGCTTTTGCATATTCATCATAAACCGAGACAAAACGAGCCGCTTCACCTTCTGCTTCTTTTACTACACGATCTTTATACGCCGCTGCTTCTTCACGAAGTTGCGCTGCTTGACCACGAGCTTGACCCAAAAGAGTAGCCGAATATTGGCGAGCTTCTTCTTGGAAACGATCTTCATCTTGCTCAGCACGCTGCACTTCATCAAACGCATCAGCAACCTCTACAGGTGGCGCAACATTTTCTACCGAGATACCAGAAAGAGTAACACCAACTTTATAGCTAGATAAAATTTCTTGAGCGATTGTTTTCACTTCTAAAGCAAAACCCGCACGATCATCACGATAAACTTCTTCTGCACGTCTACGCCCAACAACCTCACGCATTGCGCTTTCAGATGCTTTACGAACCATTTCTTGCGGATCACGAACGTTAAATAGATATTCTCTAGGGTCAGAAACAGACCAAATAATAGAGAAAGCCACATTAACAATATTTTGATCACCAGTAAGCATCAAGCCTTCATTATCTGATCTACCAGAAGTAGAAACAGAGGACACCTGAGTTTGGTTCACTGTAATTACCACTTTTTCAACTGTTTCAAGCGGCCAAAGGTGAAAATGCAAACCGGGTTGGCTTAGCTGTTCTTTTGGTTTGCCCAAAAACAACTCAACCCCAACTTCTTGTGGATCAACAGTATAAACTGATTGAAATAACCACATCAAAATAGCGGCAAGAATTACACCAATCACTAAAAATTTGCCACCGGGAAGATCGCCCTTAAATTGCTCACGCCCCTTGCTAAGCATTTCCTCAAGCGTTGGGGGATTTCCTCCACCACGATGACCACCGCCGCCACTCGGACCCTTTGGTCCACCTGAGCCTTTTGGCCCCTGCCCCCATGGGCCGCCACCGCCACCCGAATTATTATCCCAAGACATAAAAGTCCCTTTCAGTTAAAAGTTATAATCCACTCTATATAGGCAAGCTTGTGATGTTTATCAATCTCTAACCTAAAGGTTTTTTTGATATATGCTTACTTTATAACAGGCAGTATCCATATCTGATTTTTCTACTTCTGGTTGCTCAACGAGTTTCCATTCTTTTACGTTGATTAAAGGAAAAAAACTATCTCCCTTAGGAGAAGACTCAACGTGAGAAATATAAAGAAAATCAGCCAATTTCATAGATTGCTGATAAATTCTAGCCCCTCCAATAATCATTATTTCATCAACATTATCAGCGTTGGCAATAGTCTTAGCATGCTCGATTGCAGCTTCAAGAGAATTGATAACAATTACGTTATCGGGCTGATAATCTTGCTGATTGCTTACAATGATATTTGTACGCTTTGGCAAAGGCTTGCCAATCGAATCAAAAGTCTTGCGCCCCATGATTATTGGTTTACCAATTGTAACTCTTTTGAAATAGGCAAAATCAGAAGGTAAATACCAAGGTATCTCTCCGCCATTTCCAATCACACCATTATCAGCCACTGCCGCAATAATAGATATTTTTATTTCTTTATCATTCATTTCGCTTGAGCCAATTTTTCTAACGCTTCTCCATCAACCCGACAAACAGTCCACTCGTCCTGCATGATTGCGCCAAGAGATTTATAAAAATCAATTGAGGTCCTATTCCAATCTAGCACCCACCATTCAAATCGAGCTAAACCTTCGTCAACACATTTTTTAGCTAGATGCGCCATTAATGCCTTGCCAGCTCCTGCCCCTCGACAATTTGGATCAACAAATAAATCCTCAAGCCAAATCCCGTGTTTTCCTCTGAATGTCGAATAGGTATAATAATATAGCGCAAAACCAACAGGTTTTTTGTTCTGCTCTACAATTTCACAAAACACTCGAGCATTTTTACCAAATAAATCACGTTTAATATCTTTAGACGTTGCAATAACTTCATCGCTTAATTTTTCATATTCAGCAAGTGCGCAGATAAAGTCAAACACCAACTCTTCATCACCATCAATTGCCCGCCTTATAGAAATACTCATATCGCTATCGGAGCCTTAATCCCCTTATCTGGTTCATAGCCCACAATCTTAAAATCCTCATAATCATAATCAAATAGGCAATTTCGTTGATTCAATATCTCAAGTTTAGGCAATGGTTTTGGTGAGCGTAAAAGTTGCGTTTTAACCTGTTCAAAATGATTAGAATAAATATGAGCATCGCCAAGTGTATGCACAAAATCACCAACCTCTAAACCAACTACATCAGCAATCATGTGAGTTAGCAAAGCATATGATGCAATATTAAACGGCACGCCTAAAAATATATCCGCCGAACGCTGATAAAGCTGACAACTCAATTTGCCGTTCGCCACATAAAACTGAAACAAACAGTGACAGGGCGGCAACGCCATCTCATCAACTTCAGCAGGATTCCAAGCACTAACAATATGACGGCGAGAATCTGGATTACTCTTTATTCCATCTACCAAATTTTTAATTTGATCTATCGTGTCGCCCTTACCATTGGGCCAAGATCGCCATTGCGAGCCATAAACAGGACCCAACTCACCATTTTCATCAGCCCATTCGTCCCAAATCTTCACTCCTCGTTCTTGCAACCATCTTACGTTCGTATCACCACGCAAAAACCACAAAAGCTCATAAATGATAGATTTTATATGCAAACGCTTAGTCGTAAGCAGCGGAAAACCATTCGCAAGGTTAAATCGCATTTGATAGCCAAACACACCCTTAGTGCCAGTACCAGTGCGATCACCCCTGTCATATCCATTTTCCATAACGTGATTTAATAAGTCGAGATATTGTTTCATATCTCATCTCTATGCGATTCTTTGTTACTATTAAATGAGAAATTTTATCTAAAATGAAACCAGCCGAAATCCGCAGGGCTTTTTTGTTGATATGGCGGATTTACTCATGGGCAAAAATTCTCTCTCCATATAACTTAACTTTAGAAAAGTCCGCTCAAGTTGGCTTTTTATTTTAATTTTTGGGAGAACTTCTATGAAAAATAATCTACTTAAAACTTCAGCGATTGCGCTTATTTCGCTAGCATTTGTTGGTGAAGCAATGGCAACTGAATGGAATGTTTCACTATGGGGCAAACCACGTGCTTTTACTGCGCATGTTGAAAAACTAGCTGAACTAGTTAGTGCAAAAACTAATGGCGAATTTACATTAAACCTATCTTATGGTGGCCTATCTAAAAACAAAGAAAATCTTGATGGCATTTCTATTGGTGCGTTTGAAATGGCACAATTTTGTGCTGGTTATCATGCCGACAAAAACCCTTCAATCACTGTGCTTGAATTGCCATTCTTGGGCGTTACAACGCTTGAACAAGAGCGTGAAATTGCACAAGAGGTTTATAAACACCCAGCAGTTGCAAGAGATTTAGCTCGCTGGAATGCAACATTATTGATGCCTTCTCCATTGCCTCAATATAATATTGCCGGTGTTGGTGATGCGCCAAGAACTTTGGCTGAATTTACTGGTTTAACAGTTCGTGCAACTGGCGGTATCGGCAAAGCAATGGCAGCAGTTGGTGCAGTGCCAACTTCTATGTCAGCTTCAGAAGTTCGCCAAGCACTTGATAGTGGAGTGGTAAAAGCAGTTGCTTTTGCTCCGCATGCTCACATGGCATTTGGCACAGTTGAAAGTGCTAAATGGTGGACAACTAACCTAAACCCAGGAACTGTGAACTGCCCAGTTGTAGTAAATACAGATGCGCTAAATGCACTAACAGATGTTGAAAAAGATGCACTTCTTGGCTCAGTTGATGAAGCATTAGATTTCTATGTTTCTTCATATAATGGCAAAACCATGGACGCATGGGGACCAAAACTGAAAGAAAAAGGCATTGAAAGCATTACATATAGCGATGCTGAATTGGCTGCCTTTAAAGAAGCAGTTGCAGGCCCTGCAGCAGCAGCTTGGATAGAAGAAAATAATGCTCGCGGATTACCTGCGCAAGAGCTTTATGATCTTGTTACTTCGCTAGTAGCTAAATAGATACGATTATTACTCTTGTCGCCCTTATAATTAAGGGCGACAAGTTTTGTTTTGGCTGCCTATAAATAGGGTAGCAGTTTTATTTTAAGGGGGAGAATATGGCGGGATCATCATCGGTTCTTGAAGATAACTCATTATTAAGCAGGCTAGATAGATCTTTATTTAAGGTCGAAACAATGCTCGCTTTATTGAGTGGTTTTGCGGTTTTTTCTCTCATGATTTTGGCAGTGGTTAGCGTTGGTGGGCGTAATATGTTTAACCAACCAATTCCCGGTTATGTTGATTGGATTGAACAAGCGATGCCGCTAATTGCTTTTATGGGTGTTTCTTATGCACAACGTCTTGGTGGTCATATTCGTATGGATATTTTAATTGGCAAACTAAAAGGTCGCCCACTTTGGGTTGCTGAATTTATCACCACGTTAGCAATGTTTATTTTAATGGTGCTGTTAGTATGGGGAAGTTTTGCGCATTTTCAACGTAGTTTTGATTTTAGTGCGCCGATGTGGAGTCGTGATTCTAGCCTTGATATTCGCCTGCCGCTTTGGCCGGCAAAACTCCTTATTCCTGTAGCATTTTCTGTGCTTACCTTGCGCTTGGCGCTACAGCTTTGGGGATATTTTAATGCAATAATCAGCGGCACAAAATCACCAATTGCTGTGCCATTAGTAGAAGATGCCGCAACTGTAGCAGCAAATGAAGCAAAAACTGTTTCAGGCTTTAATGATGAGGAGCAGGGCTAATGGATAGCACCACAATAGGGTTGATTGTTTCTGGCTTAATGCTGGTTTTGGTATTCGCAGGCATGCGGGTTGGTTTTGCCGCCGCACTTACTGGTTTAGTTGGTTTGGTTTGGATTTTTTGGGCAAAGAAAAATTATGCGGGTGATGATTTTATCTGGGCACTTACTGTTGCGGTAAAAACTGCGGGGCAAGTGCCACATTCAAAAATCTCAACTCAAGCACTTTCGCTCATTCCTACATTTATTTTAATTGGTTTTTTGGCATATTATGCAGGAATAACCAAAGCGCTATTTGAGGCGGCGAAACGCTGGGTTGGCTGGCTACCAGGAGGTTTGGCGGTTGCAACGGTATTTGCAACAGCAGGTTTTGCCGCTGTGTCGGGTGCTTCGGTTGCTACGAGTGCGGTTTTTGCACGGATTGCAATTCCTGAAATGCTTAAAATTGGCTATGACAAAAAATTTGCCGCTGGGGTTGTAGCGGCGGCTGGCACGCTTGCTTCGCTTATTCCACCATCTGCAATTTTGGTGATTTACGCCATTATTGTTGAACAAGATGTTGGAGCATTATTGCTAGCGGGTTTTCTTCCCGGAGCTTTTTCTGCGCTTATTTATGGTGGCATGATTGTTGGCATGGCTTTGATGTTCAAAAACTTTGGACCTCCAGTTAAAGGCTTTACATGGAAACAGCGTTTTCAATCGCTTCCGGGTGTATTTCCGATATTCTTTGTTGTGACGATTATTATCTTTTTTATCTATAATCCATTTGGCGGTGACGCATGGGGAACGCCAACTGAGGGCGGTGCGCTTGGGGCATTTGTAGTTCTAGTTATCGCACTAATTAAAGGCATGCGCTGGAAACAGCTTAAGCAAGCACTACTAGAAACAGCAAAACTCTCGGTGATGATTTTTACCATCATTTGGGGCGTATTAATTTATGTGCGCTTTTTAGGTTTCGCAGATCTACCCGGTGTATTCTCTGATTGGATTACCTCATTACACTACAGCCCGATGACAATTTTGATATTCATCTTATTGGCTTACGCAGTACTTGGTATGTTCATGGACGCAATTGGCATGTTAGTTTTGACTTTACCAGTGGTTTACCCCGCTGTGATTGCCCTAAATGGTGGCGAGCATGTATTGGCAGCAGATAGTGCTTTTGGCATGGGTGCGGTTGGTTTTTCAATCTGGTTTGGTATCATTGTGGTGAAGATGGCGGAGCTGTGTCTAATTACGCCGCCCATTGGTTTAAACTGTTTTGTGGTGGCGGGCGTGCGTCCTGATATTTCGGTGCAAGATGTGTTTAAAGGTGTGTCGCCGTTCTTTGTTGCTGATGCGCTAACTATTGCAGCACTGATTGCATTTCCGAGTATTATTTTATATCTACCAAATTTGTTATTGGGTGGGTAATATGGCTTAAATAAAGGTATGGGTGGGGGTATAATTACGGTTATTGTCACCGAATTTTGCGGTTACCTTAAGACAGGATAACCCACCAGCTCCTTCCCTTAATAACCATTAAAAACAATGAAACAATGGGAAAAATAAACGGCGGGGGTGTCGGGGGGCAGAGCGAAGCGAACAACGGCGACTAATAAACTAAACCACGGGGGTGTCGGGGGGCAGAGCGAAGCGAACAACGGCGACAAGAATAAAAAGCCCTACAACAATTCATCTTTATTCAAGCCAAGCTTAACAATCTTCTCATTAAGTGTGCGCCGACCAATGCCAAGAGCTTCTGCCACTGCGTCCATTCGCCCCTGATGGCTTTTTATCGCCTGCGAGATTAGCTGTTTTTCAAACACCGCCACCGCTTCACGCAATGTTTCTGGCACTTCATCTGGCTCACCATTTCGTGCAATCGCTTCTGCAACCGATCCACGCCCACGCCTTGCCGCCATAATTCTTCTCTCTGCTACATGGCGCAATTCTCGCACATTGCCTGCCCAATCATGGCTTATCAAAGAGGCAACATCATCGGCAGATAACTCAGGCGCAACAATTTCATATAGTTCAGCTTGTTGAGTTAAAAAATGTGAATATAGCAATGAAATGTCACTTTTTCTTTCTCGCAAAGGCGGCAAATTTAATACCATATTATTTAGACGATATAATAAATCTTGCCGAAAACGCCCCTCTTCTACTAAATTCCCCAAATCCTCGTTCGAAGCAGAAATAATACGAATATTCACCTTTATTGGCTCACTTGCACCAAGCATTGTAAATTCTTGCATTTCAATCGCCCGCAAAAGTTTTGCCTGAGTTTCAAGCGGCATTGTACCAACTTCATCAAGAAATAAACTTCCGCCATCTGCCTGAACAAACGCCCCTCGAGTGCCATCAATTGTACCAAACATATAGGTTTCAAAATCTTGCAAAGGAATTGTTGCGCAATTTAAAGCAATGAATGGCTTAGCAGATCGCAACCCCAAATCATGCATTGCCCTTGCTACCAAACTCTTGCCCGTGCCTGTCTCCCCCAATAATAAAACAGGAGTATCGCTAGCACTTAAGTCAAATATCTCTTCACGCAAATCTGCAATAGTGCTTGTTTGCCCAAGCAAAATTCTATCAAGCCCAGATAGAGATGTTAGCCGTTCACGCAGGCGGGCAGTTTCAAGCGCCTGTCTATGCCCCCGTGCGCCATTGCGCAATGCTGCCAACAGCCGATGCACATCAAAAGGCTTTTCGATAAAACTATAAGCCCCATTTTGCATTGCCTCCACCGCCATCGGAATATCACCATGGGCTGAAATCAAAACCATTGGCGGCGAAAAATCTCCCTTTAGATTTTCCAATAATTCCAAACCCGTCATAGAGGGCATTCTAACATCGCTTAAAATCACATCTGGGCAAACATTTTTTAGGCGAGAAATAACATCTTGCCCCCTAGTAAAAACCTCCACTTGCCAACCAGATTTTTTCAATAAATGCTTTAGCGAATCTCGCATTGATTTATCATCATCAACAATAAAAATTAAAAACCCATTTTCATCATTTTGCATTTTCATCTGCCCTTATAAGTGGAATTTTCACGCTAAATATTGCACCGCCATCTGTCGCATTTTTTGCATCAAAAGCTCCATCATGCTCTTTAACAATCCCCGCAGAAATAGCCAAACCCAAACCCATACCATCACCAGAAGCACGAGTAGTATGAAACGGTTCTTTTAATTGCTCAATCGAATTTTCACCCAATCCATGCCCACTATCAGTAACTGAAAAAACTCCATAACTATCATCACTTAGGATTTTCACTTGAATCATTTTCTCAACCTCACCCTGCATAGCAGCAATTGAATTGCTTATAAGATTAACCAAAATTTGCTCTAGGCGCAGGCGGTTTCCCTTCACCCAAATTGGTTTTTTTGAAATCTCCACATCAAGCTTTATTTCAGCGTGTTGTATATCAGGGGCAACTAAAATATCCACGCCTTCCCAAATATTTCGAAGGTCTAATTTTTCCATTTTCACATCAACAGGTTTTGCAAAAAACCTAAGCTGTTTTGTAATATTCACCATACGAGAAATTATCCCGCTTAAGTTATTTAAAGTCTTTTTTCGTTCGCTTGAATTTTCATCAAATTCTGCTGCTGCAATATAATTTTGCATTGCCGAAATCGGTTGCCCCAATTCATGCGTAACAGAAGCACTAAGCTGTCCAAGCGCCGCTAACTTGCTAGATCTAGCAAGCTCAACTTGCGCTTTTTCAAGCCGCTTTTCTGCTGCTCGTCTTTCAACAATTTCTTGCGCAAGCTTAGCATTTGCCGCCCGTAATTTATTTCTATCAGCTTGCGAATCTTTTAGTGCGGTTTTTATACGTTCAGAGCGAAGGAAAAGCACCAGTGTTAGCAGAATAAAACCAACAATACTTGCGCCAATCACACTAAACCATGCTCTTTCCAGCACTCGCCTTTCATCTGCCAAAAAATGCAATTTCCAGCCAAGTCGGGTGACAGCAGTGCTAGCATGAACATAATTAGTGGAGTTCAATTTCACACTATTATTATCAATCACCCTCCAATCAAGCGGCAAAAGCGGCTCTTTTGCAAATTGCCTCTCAAGCAAAATTTCCGCCCTTCGCACATCAGAAATCACCTCTAAAGTTGAATAACGCCATTTCTTATTCGAAGACAAAACCACCACTCCATCAGAGTTCGAAACAAAAACTAACTCCCCACCCTCATTCCAAGCTTTGCTCAAATCACTAAGATCAAGTTTAAGAGCAATCACACCAAGCACTTGCCCATATTCGCCCACCACATTTTGTGCAATAAAATAACCGGGGCGAGAAGTAGTTGCTCCAATACCAAAAAACTCTCCCCTTTTGCCTTTCATTGCCGTTTTGAAATATGGGCGAAACCCATAATTCTGTCCCAAAAATGTAACTTCATTTTTATAATTAGATGCAGCAATCGTAAGACCACTATTGTCCATTAAATAGATCGCATCTAAATTGGCTCGCCTTGCAAAAGAAGCCAAACGATTATTCAAACGGTCTAAATTTAACCCCTTCGCCCCTGCAATAACAAATGGATCTTTGGCTAAAATAAAAGGCAAATGCTGAAACCGCTCTAACTCACCAAGCAAAGTGCTTTTATATAAAGAAGCTCGATTTTGCGCCCGCTGATATTCAGTATTTTTGAAATAAGAAAATGAAAATTGAAACAACACAAAAGCCGCCGCAATAAAAACCACTAACAGCGATATAAGCCCAAAAACCTTACGCTTGGTCATTTTTTTTTGTGAGTTAACTAACGGGCTATCATTATCCATATCCATTTTATCAATGAAATAAAAACTCAACGCAATAAAAAAATAATTTTCTACCACTTCCCCTTTGCAATTTGCCTATAAAACCACTATATTAGTTTTGCTGGCAACAGCTATGGCGATAAATGGCTATTGTAATAAGCTCATCGGACCCGGGGGCAGTACCCGGCGCCTCCACCAATATTCTCTTTAAGATAAGAGAATATTTATGGGGGCGACACAGGATCGACGAGGGTGTAAAAGGTGTGTTTTCGCTCGGCATTGTACCACCGTATCGGGCTATATTTTAGTTGCAAATGACAACTATGCTGAGGTACGTCTAGCTGCTTAG
>Ga0256834_1002376_pt1 | contig 11931 bp, 11 predicted proteins | sample 4281140metaG_FD_190536 | JGI IMG/M metagenome (GOLD analysis project Ga0256834, IMG submission 190536) | Hydrothermal vent microbial communities from East Pacific Rise, Pacific Ocean - 4281-140 | ecosystem: Environmental > Aquatic > Marine > Hydrothermal vents | place: Pacific Ocean: East... | reverse complement strand
TGTTTGCTTGCATTAATAGGTTTCTTTCAAAAAAGTTACATGCCAATTTTACACTCAGAAAAGATAAATTCATCATACCGTGACAGTCACCTAGAGGCAAAGCCTGCGGCACACAATTATGCTGCCCCCGTTTTGGACCTGTCCCGCTTTAGTGCCGCTCCATGAACTCATTTAAGCAGCTCTTCTTACAAAAGCCAATGGACTTTTCCAACCTAATGCCGAGTGCCTGCGGCGAGGATTGTAGAAGCCGTTGATGTATTCAAAGATAATATTTTCATCAAGAGATGCATAAGGATTGAATTCATTGGCATCAAAAGGATAAACCATTTCCGACAACCCAGCCTCCTTTATGCCCTTTCTAATAGCACTGCGTGTTTCATTAACCATTTTTTCCAGTTCACCGTGATTTCCTGCATAAAAACCAGCGTTGAGACCTCGAATAAACATTGCCCTTCCAACTCCAAGTAACTCATACAAATCAAGTTTGGCTTCAGGGGCGAGTGCTGTCTTGTCTTCTTTACTAAGCCAATCAAAATCTGGGTGAACATCAAAATTACCCGTCATGCGGGCATTATTTACCCACAAAGCTAATTCTGGTTGTTTTTCAACATCCACATTCATCGGGAAATGTTTTAGCCCGAGAGCGATATTTTCATCAATTGTAATACCAAAAACGTGCGAATCACTATCAAGGTACCCAATATGTGAGCTTTGGCTTGTGGTATTCAATTTCGAAATGTCGTGACCATTAAACAGGACCTGCCCTTTCGCAATCGGCTGGAGGCCAATTACCACCTTGGCCAACATATCCAGTTCGTCCGAGTTGTCACCACTGACATACACAACATCTGATTGTTTGAGTTCCATGCTAATATCAATGATCTCAGCACCTGTCTTCTTATTAAAGCCAGATACTCCAGACAACACCAGATCGCTACCTTCTTGTTTGACACCTAGAGTTACATCTAAGGCTTCCCCATCCGTCTGGCTTTTAAAAACTGTGTCATCTGAGTTAAACGGCTCAATGATTTGGAAATATTTTTGTGCATTTTCCGCAGTCTCTTGATAATAAGCCAGCACTTCTTTCCACGGAGAGGTCAGGTCTTTGTATGCCGCCGATCAAAAAGAAAAGAAACGGCGTGACCTGATTAATAAAATTATTCAAGAATTTGACAAAGTTTTTCTTTATATGCACTTTGAGGCGATTTGTGTATAACACGTTTAGCCAGTCAGAATAATTGGACAAAGTATACGCCATCGCGCCTGACGATCTTATAGTGCTGAGGCCATTCATTGAGTCAGAAATTCTGTTCGATAATTTCCTATTTTCTGCAACTGTTTTACGATGAAGTAGGTTCACCTGTTTTTGAAGCTTTGGTATAATATATGCTTGTATTGGAATGGCTGCAATTGAGGCTAGACCCAACCAGACGTTTTGGATCATTAAGAAGGTCAGTATCGTTAGCATTGTGCCACCCTGAAAGGCAGGTGTCGATATAGCATCACCAAAAAAACCAGCCAATTTATTAGTTTCAGCCGTTACTATCGGAATAAGTTCCCCCTGAGATATTTTTGGATCACCTTTCAGAGTTTTCTCTATTATCCCATACCGCATGCGTCGCACCAATTTTTCAGCAACAATGCTCTTACGGACGTTTAAGCGCATCTTGATTATTCCTGAAATTATAACCAATATCAAGAAAGCAAAACTTAACGCTATGAGAGCATTATATTGTTCAAGCTCGACCCCAAAAAAAGACTGTGGGAACTCATCTGGTGACAAAACATCATTAATTATTTTTTTGGGAATCTTCAAGGATAAATATAAAAATGGGAAACTTAGGAGGGTAAAAGCAAGCAATTTTATTTGTTCAAATTTAGAATGCTTCCATACAAACTTATAAATATTAGGTGGAAATTTTCCGTTATCCAAAATTCTAATCCTTTGAAAGATGTTGTCACGTTAAACAACTTAGGTGTGAATTATTCTATTTACTAAATATTTAAATATTAATTTTTTACTCGCGGCTGGGTGCAGAAATTGTTGGTACGACAACGTCCTTCAGACATATACTGCCTTTTGATAATAATATGTATACATCGGGTTTGGCTAAATTGCCTACTTCTCCTTGTCCTCCTCGAGGAGTCAATGGCGATTTTCTGCCCCACATTATAGACTCTGCGTTGGCTAACAACATTTAGGTCGACACTTAAAGTGAATGGCACTCACTACTGAGTTAGATGCCTGCAACCTAATATTCGTTACATGTTGTCTAACAACCTTTTTCTTTCCTTAGCAATCACCGTTAAGGACTTAAACTGCAGAAGCTCCAAGCTGAACATATTGTAAAAAAGTAGGCAGTGCCTTTGAGGTTTTTTATGATCATCTTAGAGGAACCAATGGCACGTAAACATTTTACAGAAGACTTTCGCAAAGAGGCCGTTCGACTAGCCTTGAACAGTGGTCTTGTTCACATCAGCTTGCTGATGATCTTTGGATTACGCTGCATTACAAGTAGGTGCGTAACAGTCACTGAGAATGGGCATTCAACTTTGAGTAAATGGATCTCAGCTTTTCGGCATGATGACTTAATGGTAGGACCACATGATGATCGATTGAATGCACCACAGCAGAGAAGGTTGAAAATAACGTGGGCCGTCTGTGCAAATTATTTGGTATCTCACGGTCTGGGTTTTCTGCTTGGCGATCACATCAAGTGAATAGGCGGGCACGTGAAGATGTTGTGCTATTTACACTATACTTGATCGGAGTTTAAATCCAGTCTCTATTCTTATGGTCGTCCTCGTGTGGTCGAGGAATTATGTGATCTTGGCTTCAAGGTAGGGTGCACTCGGATCGGACGAATGATGCGAGAGAATGGTATCGCGCCAGCGCGAAACCATAAGTTCAAGCGTACAACCAATTTTAATCATTCTTATGGTTTTGCATCCAATCACTTGGAGAAAAACTTCGCAGTATCAAAGCCCATTATGAAATTTTCTGACAATATATCCTATTTCCAAACACGCAGAGGCTGGCTTTAACTGGCTGTAGTGTTGGACCTTCATTCCCGATACATTGTTGGTTGGGCAGTCAGTGATAGGATGAAACCTGATCTAGCATTAAGAGATTTACAAATGGTAATCAAATTACGCCAACCAGAACTGGGGCTTATTCACCATTAAGACCGCGGAAGCAAATAATGCTCGATGCAATATCAAATGCTGTTGAAGCGTCACAGAATGATTATTTCAATGTCAGGTAAAGGAGACTGTTATGATAACGAACCAATTGAAACCTTCTTCGAAACCATATTGGCAGAACTCATCTGGTGCATAAGGTTTAAAACCCGCCGTGATGCATAAAGAAAAATATTTGGATACATAAACGACTTTTATAGCCCAAAATGCAGACACTTTGCCCTTGAAACATCGGTCCAACAGTGTATGAAAACTAGCTGCTTAAGAAATAGATGCAATCCACTTTATTGAGGTAAGTCCAAATATCAGACAGAAGGCTTGGACAATAGCGAAAACATAGAAACCAATTTCTGGCAATGAGGGTTCTTCCGTATCTTTATCCGAGGTTGGATTGTCATATTTGACAAATATCACAGTACTGACTGTTGAAAGAAATCCAGCATTGCTTCATCTGTGGAAGCAGTACAAAGTATTCTTACAATGACCAAATCCATAAGATAGATCGCTCTAGAGTGAGGCCGTATTGACGCGCCACAAATCTAGTTTAGGAAATAATCCATATTCAGCGCTGTAACGCTATGAGCAATAGACTTACTAATAGGAAGTCCAAACAGTTGCCTAGATAGCAATATTGATGACAAAATGATTAACGTTTAATAAAATTTCCTGAATGAAAATTTGAACTAGAATACTATTGATTTGAGAAATCTAAAGGTTCACAGGCTTTAGAAAATGGTCTTTTTAGATTTCTTGGTAAACCAATTAATTGGCAGTGGCAAAAATATTACGCTGGCTAATATCAGTGATGAAAAACACTTTGGCCACCCGCTTTCAGTTTTTGGGCACGCGTCCTGTCCCAGCAATTCGAGGCCGGAGCCAAAAACGGCCAAAAAAAACACAGGAACCCAGCCCCAGAAAAACAGGCCATATTTCCAGAAACGATTTTGAATAACCGAGACCAGGATTAGCCCATACGCCACAGATACGACATGACAAGCTGGTATTAGTCCAAGATGCGGGCAGCCCTTTCCAGTTTGCAGTTCGGCCAGACTGACCGGCAGTACCCCGACCAGACCAACGGTTGCCAAAACAGCCACTAACACCCGAGAATAACTGGGAAGCAGCTTTAAGAATTTATTCATAGTCTACACCTGTTTTGATTTAACTCACTATGAGTATCAGTAAAGCATGCCTTTGATGCTTGCATCTATTGGATGTCATACTGACAACCAAAGTTACAGACCTTTACCAAGTTGGTATAAGTTCCTTTGTTTTGTGATTATTCAGAAAAGGGGGATTTCTTTTTAAGCAGCCAATAATTACCTGATATATTTTTAAGTGGACGACCTTTATTTCCTGGAAATAAAGACGTTCGCAGGGTAATTGCAATGTTTGACAACACAGCAGGGTTTTCGCGAAAATTGGGAAAGAGTCTTGGTTGATGTTGAGTGGGATTAATCAATCATCATTCCATGTTTGCTCCATTGATAATGCAAAGAAATTTTTAATTGCTCAAAATAATCCTGCAAACAATTTCAACCCTTCAAAATATAGTAGATTCGAGTGGTTTAGTAAAAATAGCCAATTATACTTTTGTCAACAAGTATTCGATGCAAGTACGGCTGCCGATGCCGCAAATCTCGCTAAATATCCATTAGCAGATCCTTCTGATGCTAACGACAGTGGTTGCGGAAAGTCTGGCCAATTTGCATGGAGTCAATTGTCATTGGTTCGGAGATAGCAGCAATGCTAAAAAACAGCGGTGTTGAGTTTTAAACAATTCATTGACTTAATATAAACTTTCAACGGCCTACAAAACTTCCGCAGATCAGAATTTATTTCAATCATGATTAACTAAAATAAGGCTTGGCCTCATTCCAGTTTACCACGGCTGCAATTCCTCCTTTATCGGTATAGGTTTGCATCGGGAATTGCATATAGTTTGGTTGCCCATCCTGCTTTTGCGGTTTGCGCGTACTATCAAGATAATCCTTAATGATTTGCTTTTGCACCTTGGCAGTTGAGGTAATATTTCCCTCCGCAACGCTCTTCCCACCAACTTGATGTAACATTGCATTGATCGCCTGCTTATCCCGCAAGAGATCAAAAAACGTTTCATCTGGTTGCCAGTGGTCAGCCATATCAACGCTAAACATATTTCCCAATATTTCTACAAGGGCGGTACTGCTTGGCAAAGTTTCGGCAACAACAAAGGTAAGAATGCGCGTTACTGCTTCATCATCCAGAGTTATCAGCTTGGCAAAGATTGCATGCAAATTTGGCTGTCTCGCCCAATCGGATTTGAGGGGAACGATTGTTTGGACATCGTCTTCGGTGAACTCAAGCAAATCCATTACTACACTTCCTTCCACCGCAAACTTGTCATTGGCTTTATTGGCAGCAAGGCTATCACGTATGGCATCTGTATTGGCTCTTTGTGGTTCGGCCTTTACGTCCCAAAGATTTGACCCTGCAATGATCTGGGCAACAGCAAGACGCAAAGCAATACCGCTATGATCAAGCAATTCAGATCGAACGGCTGCATGGCGATGAAGGTCAAGATAGTTTTGCATGGCTTTGGTGAGTTCGGATTTGGGCTTGGTTGAAACTTCACCACCCTGCTCCATAGCTTCACATCGTTTGGCTTCTTTCTCGGTTAAATATCCTTCATGGAAATGCACTTCACCTTGGTTACTGCATTCAGCAAAGACTTTCCCGCCTTTTTCCTTTGCTGTTTCGGTAAATTCCCAAGAGCACCACCGCTCGCCGATTTCAAGAATGACAACATCTGACCAATCCTCATCAAGATAGTGGGTTTTGGCATCAGCGATGGCAGGGTTTTGCAATGCCCAGAATTTGGCGACATCATCAAAATAAACCTCGTCACCGAATAAATCAGAGATCGTTGCCCCGTCATACTCGGTCAAATCAAACAAAGCATTCTCAACCGATATTTGAGAACCGCCAAACAACCATTCTTTCAACGCATGACCTTGCGGGGCGTATTCATCGCTCTTGAACAATTTCCACCATGCTTTTTGTTGTTTGATGGTGGCAAGGGTTAGGGAACGCAATGTGCCCGCGTTGAGTTCTTCATTGCGGTAGGCTGTCAAAATTGGCGGATGGAGATTGCCAAGAGCAAGACGTTGTTTGATCAAACGTTCTGTAATGCCGAACTGGCTTGCAATATCCTCGACGCTCAAGCCCTGTTTTGCCAAAGCAGAAAACGCCTTGAACTGGTCGATTTCATCCATGGGCAATCGGGCGATATTTTCTGCAAGAGAAGCTTCAATGGCTTTTGCATCATCCCCACTGTCCATGACAATACAGGGCACGGGGTCAATCGCCTCCTCCTCTGCGATTTTAAGCAAGGCATGATAACGCCGCTGCCCTGCTACAATTTCAAAACCTTCACAGTTAGGGCGCACCAGAAGCGGCTGCAGAATACCGAGTGATTTAATGCTCGGCACCAAATCGGCAATGTCCCGTGCACCTTTCTTGCGTACATTGATAGCAGTTGTTTTAAGATCGGTGATTTCAATATGTTGTAGTTCCATGGTGGTATTCCTTTTTAGTTGATAGTTTGATTGATGCGTCATTGCACCGTCGAACGGCCTTTAAAGGCCGCTCTGCGCTGTAATGTTCATTCCGCTGCTTGTAATTGAGCTGCTTGTTCAGTTTCGTTTTGATCTGCCGTGCATTGCAGGGCATAGTCAGCAGCCTTTTGGGCGTGACTTGCTGCGCTGATGACAAAACTATTGTCACCGCGAAGGGCTGATAACCAAGTTTTGATATATTGGGCGTGGTCTTCTCTGGGTTTTGCTTCCAATCCCAAAGCACCACAGATCATGGCACTGCCAAGTTCTGCAACCAATTCTTCAAAGGCATAGGCTTTGCTGCCAAAACGCCCCGATAGATCACGGTTCAAACGGTTGGCATTGCCTGTTGAATGGGTGATTTCATGAGCAAAAACACTGTAATAATGATGGCTACTCTGAAACTGCCCCAACTCTGGCATGGCGATATGCTCGGCAACGCCGCCTGAATAATAGGCACGATCTGACGGGCGAACGGAAAGCCGCTGTTCTTCCATATAGCTTTTGAGAAAACATTCCGCCTCTTCAATCGGGTTATGCTTTTTCAGCTTGTCCTTAAACTTCTGCTCAATGGTTCGCGCATAATCGCCTTCAACTTGCCCTGAATTAAACACGCGAAAGTATCGGGTCATCACCGCCCTTGTTTTGTCCGTACTTTGCCCATCATCATCAGATTCATTAAAGAACTTCCACAAAACCACGATCTGCGATTTTTCGCCCTTCCTGATCTTGCATTCATGCTCGCTCCATTGTTTGAAGGTTGCCCAGATATTGGATGCAAAACCAGAGTTCGACAGCAAAACATGATTGATACCGCGATAGGCTGTGCCCCGTAGATTGATCGGTGAATGCCCCACACAAAACCACGGCTTGTTATAATCAGATAAATTAACTTGCTCTAATTGGGTAATGATCTGGTCAGTGACCATTTGATAAATCTTGTTCTTCATTTTTCTTCCTCTAACTTGGTTAAGGGTTGCGCATGCAACCGATGTTTCCGGCGAGGACGAGATGGGAGGGGACAAGGACAAATCGATACCGAGTGGTGCGGGCGCAGCGTAGTGAGCCACGGTCAGTGTCTATTTTCCTTGTGGGGAGAAAGAGCAGCGCTCTTGGCATCCCCAACTTTTGAAACAACCACCGCCTGTGCCAACAGGCGGGCCTTATCACTCACATCAAGGATCGTGACCCGAATGGGACAAGACCCGCTTGGAGGGGCTTGGTTGGGCTTAATGAGGCACGAATTTAGCGCCATAGAGCCTGCCCGGATGGCCAAACAACAAAAAACTAATCCAAAATGAACTGCCGATGCAGACCAAGGTAGGCGAGTATATGGGTATTTATGGGTGTTTTAACGGATATAAACCCCAATCAATTGCATTTATGGATATTTACGGGTATATTATTGGATATGAGCATCAACACCGATTCCATCACCATCACACCAGAAATCTTGTCTTTGATCGCAGAGATAGATGAGTTCAAAGGTGCATGGCGGGCATTAGGCACCCTTGCCCCTGAACGCCTCTCTGCCCTTCGCCGTGTGGCAACCATTGAAAGCATTGGCTCATCCACCCGTATTGAGGGCAGCAAGCTATCTGACAAACAAGTCGAGCAACTGCTGACAAATTTGGAAATCAAAAAATTCGATAGCCGTGATGAACAAGAAATTGCGGGTTACGCCGATGTGATGGAAACGGTCTTTGCCCACTCAGATGCAATCGAGATCACAGAGAGCTACATCAAACAACTGCACCGTGACCTTCTAATCCATAGTGCCAAGGATGAATGGCATAGAGGCGGTTATAAAACCAACTCTAATCGCGTCAGTGCTTTTGATGCGGATGGCAAAGAAATCGGTGTTGTCTTCGAAACAGCCACCCCGTTCGATACGCCGCGCCTGATGACAGAACTCATCATCTGGACAAAAACAGCATTAGAAGAAAAAACACTGCACCCGCTTTTGGTCAATGCCATATTCACCGTGGTGTTCTTAGAAATTCACCCATTCCAAGATGGCAATGGAAGATTATCAAGAATCCTAACAACGCTCCTGCTGCTAAAAGGCGGCTATATCTATGCCCCCTATAGCTCACTGGAAAGCGTCATCGAGCAAACCAAAGAAAACTACTATATCGCCCTACGCAAAACCCAAGGCACCATCCGCAGCGAAACACCGGAATGGCAACCGTGGCTCATATATTTCCTGCGTGCGCTACAACAACAAAAACGCCGCCTTGAAAAGAAGATCGAACGCGAAAAAATCATGGTCGATACACTTCCTGCACTTTCAGTTCAAATTCTGGAAATCGCCAAAGACCACGGCAGAGTGACATTGAGCGAAATAGTAAAAATCACCAACGCCAATCGCAACACCGTAAAAAAACACCTACAATCTCTTACTCAAGCCAACCATCTGAAACAACACGGGACTGGTAAAGGGACATGGTATTCTCGTAGTTGAGAAATTGTTATTGTGAACTGCGTTTTTTGGCCGTTCCCACTTAAATATAATACTTAAATAAGAGCTCAATAATGAAACAGCAAATCAAATACTCTGACAGAATAATACAGTCGCAGTATTTCATTTTCACCGAATCCTCTTGATAAGCAAGCATTATAATGATCTCCTATGTCGACACTTTCGTATAAAAACTTGTTGCAGATGGAAACCGATTTCATGGGCCATAATTTTGAAACACTCAAAGCACATATTCTACCCTTATCAGTGTCACAAAACTTCGATGTAGCAAGGACTGAATGGAACCTCGTCGCCGTCGAAGTCAGTGAAGAGTGGGCCAATTGTCCCTGCGGCCAAGATATAAAAGAACATTGCTTTATTCGAAACCGACTGACGGAGAACGAAACTTATGTAGGGAACATCTGCATTAACCGTTTCATGGAAATCTCCACAGGAAATTTATTTGCGGGGTTGAAACGTATTGCAAATGATGATGAGGCAAATGCAAACGCCGATGTAATCGAGTATGCGTACAAAAATGGTTATTTGTTTGGAGAAAATGAATACACTTTCCTAAAACAAACAAAATTGAAGAAAAAACCTTCTAGTAAGCAATTAGAATGGAAGCGAAAAATAAATCGGCGCATTATTAGCCATACAGTTGTTCGACGTAGAACGGTCCGATAGTTACGATTAATTGAAAGTTCTAAATGCAAATAGAAAAAATAGTAGTCAAAAACTTTAAGAAATTCAAAGACAACACTTTTGAGTTCAACGAAGATGTTAATATCCTGGTAGGTGACAATGCATCCGGCAAAAGTACCATCTTGGAAGCAATCGATATCGCCCTGAATAATTCCTATTGCGGGCGAGCGATTTCAGGAAACCTATCCATTGATATGTTCAACAATGACAGTATCCAAGAATTCATTGCGAGCGATAAAACACAGGACAAACTTCCTGAAATTTTGATTGAAGCCTATATCGCAAATTGCCCCGATCATAAAGGTAACAATAATAGCCTCAAGGTTGATTGCGACGGTATTTTTGTTCGAATTGCATTTGATCAAGATCTCGGGACAGACTACGCAGATTTTTTGCACGAAAACCCTGATCTAAAAACAATCCCAATCGAATTCTATAAAGCCGAATGGTTTTATTTTTCTTGGAAACGTGCAACCAAATTTTCAAAACAGATTAAATGTTTTTTTGTCGACCCGCCTCGTTTGCATCCGACATTCGGTTCAAAAAAGTATATCTCTGACATTGTGAATTCAAATTTAGAACCAAATACACGTTCAATACTTAATCTAAATTTTCGGCGCCTGAAACAACAGTTTGATGAAGAAGAGGACATCAAAAAATTAAACAAAGGATTAGATAGCGAAAACAAAGTTACCGAAAAAGATCTCGAAATTTCTGTGAATTTTGCTTCACAAACTACTTGGGAAAACAACCTTCAACTCAATGTCGATGAGGTACCTTTTTCGCAAATAGGTGATGGGGAACAACGTCAGATTCGGATCAAACTGGCTTTGTGGCAGAAATCAAAAGATACTCATATTGTGATGATTGAAGAACCCGAAAATCATCTGTCCCATATTAATCTGGTCAAACTCATCAAGTATATTGAAGACAATGCGGTTGGCCAACAAATCTTCATTACGACGCATAGTTCCTATGTTTTGAACAAACTCAACTTCGGAAAAGTATGTTTAATCTCCAATGAATATAAGCGTCTCTCAGATGTCGATTTTAGCACCGTCAAAACATTAAAACGCCTCCCAGGATATGATACGCTACGTGCCGTTCTTTGTACAAAAATAATACTCGTTGAAGGGCCGTCTGACGAATTATTATTGAAAAAAATTCATCTAATAAATCATGGAAACCTTCCCGAAGAAAATGGCATAGACATCATTGTAGTTCGTGGGATCGGCTTTAAAAACTACTTGAACATTATCCAGCATTTACGGCACCAAGTTCATGTTGTGAAAGACAATGATGGCAATCATCAGGGGAATATTGAAGAATGGAAAAATCCGTACGTTGATTTTGATTTTATAAAAGTGTTTTCGCCAACCAATGATGCCTGTAGTTCGCTTGAGCCAGCGTTGGTTGATGCAAACTCCGGTGAATTGTGCCAGCTTGATAAATTAGCAGAGATAATACTTGGTCCCAATATACTCAAAAATTATCAAAATCTCGGAAAAAACATTCCAACAAGAGAGGCGTTTTTACGGGGGCGTTACCAAGGCCAAAACAGCGGTGGCGAAAAAGTAGATGCAGCAATGCGGCTATTTGAAAGTGATGAGGATATCATTTTCCCAGCATATTTGACTGAGGCACTAAATTTTGATGCTTAGAAATCTCGTTCTAGCAAGTGCCGGATCGGGCAAGACAGAGCGCATAGTATCTGATGCAATAGAGAGATACCGACAAGGCCAAACGGTGTTAATTATTACGTACACTGAAAACAATCAAACTGAATTGGAACAGAGAATTTCAACTGTCCTAGGCGCGGTGCCAAATCGAATTCGAATAAAAGGTTGGTTCACATTTTTATTGGAAGACTTAATTCGCCCATACCAACAGGTTTTTTTTGAAACGCGCATTGAGAACATTAATTTCAACAGCAACAATCCTCATCAAATACCAGGTCGTAAATTTATG
>Ga0256834_1002375_pt1 | contig 11940 bp, 8 predicted proteins | sample 4281140metaG_FD_190536 | JGI IMG/M metagenome (GOLD analysis project Ga0256834, IMG submission 190536) | Hydrothermal vent microbial communities from East Pacific Rise, Pacific Ocean - 4281-140 | ecosystem: Environmental > Aquatic > Marine > Hydrothermal vents | place: Pacific Ocean: East Pacific... | reverse complement strand
AAGTACATTCAGTTCAAGCGTTTTGGTATCGATATCGCAAAAGTGCCGATGCTGATCTACCCGACACTGCACTATCAAAATGGCGGCATCACTATTGATGATCGTTCACAGACCACCATTCCAGGTCTCTATGCGGCCGGTGAAACCACTGGCGGTGTGCATGGCCACAACCGCTTGATGGGCAACTCACTACTCGATATCCTGGTCTTTGGTCGTCGTGCTGCCCTGGCTGCCGTTGCAGCTATTGAGGCTGGTGAGGTACCTGGTGCAGCAAATCTCAACCATCTGACAACCTATGCAGATGAGTTGGAAGCAGCAAATTTGGATCGTGGCATTAAAAGCCCAATGATTCTACCTAACTACGCAACCGATGAAATTCGTGCCCATCGCTGGAATGTTGACTCTCCAGTTATCTAAACGAATCGGTGGTTAAGGAGTAAATATGGCTAAGATCGGTGTCTTTGTCTGTCAATGCGGCAACAACATTTCACGCACTGTCGACACAGCAGACGTAGCAAAAGATGCCAGCGAGCAGAGCGGCGTAGTCTTTGTTGAAGACTACAAATTTATGTGCTCTGCGCCTGGTCAAGAGGCGTTCAAAAAGGCAATCAGGGATCACGACCTGGATGGCTGTATCGTCTCCGCTTGTAGTCCAAAGATGCATGAGGCAACCTTCCGCAATGCAGCAGAAGCGGCGGGGCTCAATCCATTTAAGGTTGAGATTGCCAATATCCGTGAGCAGTGTTCATGGGTGCATAACGATAAAGAGATCGGCACGGCCAAATCGAAAGATTTGACCCATATGATGATCCAGCGGGTCAAATATAACCGTCCGCTTGAGCGTTACCGCATGTCGATGACCAAACGTGCGCTGATTCTTGGTGGTGGTATCGCCGGTATCCAGGCCGCACTTGATCTGGCCAATGCTGGAACACCCGTCACTATCGTTGAGAAAGAGCCTTCATTGGGCGGCAATATGGCCCGTCTCTCTGAGACCTTTCCAACCCTCGATTGCTCACAATGTATCCTCACACCAAAAATGGTGGAGGTGCAGAACCACCCACTGATCACCATTCGTGCCTTTGCTGAATTGGAGAAGCTAGATGGTTACATTGGTAACTTCAAAGCAACCATTCGCCAGAAAGCAAAAAGTGTCATTGACAAAGATTGTACCGGTTGTGGTGACTGCTGGGAGAAGTGTCCATTCACGGTAGAGAGTGAATTTGACATGAACCTGATCAAGCGGAAGGTGATCTATATCCCATTCCCACAGGCAGTGCCTACCGTTCCGGTGATTGATCGCGCCAACTGTCCCAAATTTATCAAAGATAAATGTGGTATCTGTGCCGATGTTTGTGGCCCAGATTGTATCGACTTTACCCAAGAAGATGAGATTCTCGAAGAGGAGTTCGGTGCCGTTATTGTAGCGACGGGTTTCGAGTTGATGCCAAACGTCTACAAAGAGTACGGCGGCAGCAGCATGCCGCAGCACCTCATCCCAAAGAAGATGAACAAGAAGCAGCGTGCAGCGCAACCTCGCTCTACCTCAGGTCGTCTACCCGATGTGATTAACGGGCTGGAGTTTGAGCGTCTCGCATCAGCCTCTGGCCCAACAGGTGGTGAGATTCGTCGCCCCTCCGATGGCAAGAAACCTAAAACAGTCGTCTTTATCGCCTGTGTTGGCTCACGTGATGCCAATAAAGGTGTCGAGTACTGCTCAAAGATCTGCTGTATGTACACCGCCAAACACACCATGCTCTACAACCACAGCGTGCATGATGGCAAAGCCTATGTCTTCTATATGGACATTCGTGCCGGTGGTAAAGGGTATGAAGAGTTTATCAACCGTGCTCAGGATGAAGGCGCTGAGTACATCCGTGGTCGTGTCTCTGCACTGAGAAAAAAGGGCGACAAAATTCTGGTCAAGGGTGCAGATACTCTACAAGGGTGTGCTGTTGATATTGAAGCCGATATGGTTGTTCTGGCAACCGCGATGGTGCCACAGGCTGATGCCATTGATTTCGCTAAGACGCTCGGTATTAGTTACGACAAACACGGCTTCTACTCTGAGCAGCACCCAAAACTGATGCCAGTTGATTCATCGACCGGTGGCATCTATCTCGCGGGTGCCTGCCAGGGTGTGAAAGATGTTCCCGAGACCGTTGCCCAAGCCTCCGCAGCCGCATCAAAAGTGATGCAGCTCTTCTCCAAAGAGGAGTTGATGCGTGAACCTGAAGTGGCGATTGTCGATAAAGATCACTGCATGAACTGCTGGGATTGCGTCACGGTCTGTCCTTACCTGGCGATCAGCCCAGAAGAGGTCAAGGATCGTGACGGCAACGTGGTAAAGATGGTGGCAAACGTCAACCCAGGTCTCTGCCAAGGTTGTGGACTTTGCAATACTGTCTGCCGCTCCAAAAGTATTGAACTACAGGGCTATACCGATCAACAGGTCTATGCCCAGATTACCGCCTTTGAAGGAGCTTTTGTCTAATGAGCAAAGGTATTATACGGCACGATTTTGAGCCGAAAATTATGGGCTTTGTCTGTAAGTGGTGTACCTACTCCGGTGCCGATTTGGCTGGAACCAGCCGTATGGACTACTCACCTCATGTACGTATGGTGCGTCTGCCTTGTTCAGGTCGTATTGACCCTCAATTTGTCATCAAAGCCTTCGAACAAGGTGCTGATGGTGTCATCATCTCAGGCTGCCATCCTGGCGATTGCCACTACAACGAGGGCAACTACTACGCTCGTCGTCGTAATTTAGCCTTCAGAAATCTGATGGAATTTAATGGCATCGACACTAAACGCCTAGAGTTCTCATGGATCTCCGCCGCTGAGGCGATTAAATTTACGCAGATCATCGATAAATTTACCAATCAAGTGCGTGAGCTTGGGCCCAATGAAGGGTATAGAGTATTGCTTGACCCTTACGCATCCAGATTGGTCAAATCATCTGAGGAGTCCGCCGCATGATTGAGCAGATTCGTGAAAAAGCCCGCGAGCTACTAGAGAGTGGTGAACTGGATGTGGTCATCGGCTATGCTGAAGGGAGTGATCCAAGCCGCACCACCCCCATCTTCTGTCGCAAACCGGAAGATACCGACAAATTGGTTCTGGATGGTCGTTGTGTCAATACGCTTCCCGCTTATCTAAATAAGCGTCATGAGTACCCCAAAAAGGGTTGGAAAAAGACCGGCATCATTGGTAAAGGGTGTGATATCCGTGCCATTACACAACTGGTTGCTGAAAATCAGCTGAAGCGTGATGAGGTCTATATCTTTGGCGCAGAGTGTGAAGGTGTCGTCGCGCATCCCGAGAAGTGGGATGGCTCGCTGCATGAAGGCAACTGCGCCAGCAAATGCAGTTCATGCGATGTAAAAATTCCGCTGGATACAGACTTTTACCCTGGTGAGAAGCCAGAGGTCGATCGATCGGGACCTTACCTAGTAACAGCACCCGCACTAGCCACCCTGGTTAAGATGGATGATGAAGATCGTTTCGCCTTTTGGCGTGATGATTTCGACCGTTGTTTCAAATGTTACGCCTGCCGTGAGGTCTGCCCACACTGCTCATGTAACATCTGTATTACCGATCGCACTATGCCAAGCTGGGTTGATCAAGCTGCCCACACCAAAGGAGTATTTGGTTGGCATCTGACCCGTGCTATGCATCTGGTTGGTCGCTGTACGGGCTGCGGTGAATGTACACGCGCATGCCCTGTTAACATCCAAGTCGACCTCTTTAATCAAAAAATGAAAGAGGTTATTCAAGAGTCCTTCGATTACAAATCGGGTTACTCGATGGAGGTCAAGCCACCACTGATCACCTATAACACCGACGATACGGAGAACTATATCCGTTAGGATTGTGTTAAAGATATGAGAACAGCTACCCTACAAAAAAGTGATCTTGATAGAGTGATTGACCTGCTTTCACAGGCAGACTATCGAGTCATCGCACCACAAAACCAACCTCGTCTTGAAGGTCCTGACTCGATTGATGTCGCCACCTTCCAAGAGGTTCAGCCAGGTGATAGCCACAATATTGGTGAAGGCCTGAGCACCACTGGCATCAAACCCTTTCTCTTCCCTAAAGATGAGCCGCTTTTTGCCTATGAAAACCGTGGCAAAAAAGTGGTGCTTACCGAGGTGAGCCTGGATTTTCCGAAGACCGTTATTCTCGGTGTTCGTCCATGTGATGTGGCTTCGGTCAGCTCATTGGATGCCGTGTTTAGTGACAAAAATGCCGGTTTTAACGATGAGCTTTTCACTAAGCGTCTGGAAAAAACCACCTTCGTCAGCTACTCCTGCACCGAACCTGATGTGAGCTGTTTTTGCACCTCTGTCGGTTTAGCACCAGACAGCGATAAAGGCTCTGACCTACATATGACGGAGCTGCCTGATGGCACACTGCATGTAGAGGTAAAAACCGAAGCGGGTGAGAAGATCGCCGCAGTGATTGACTCACTACTGAGTGGTGAGGGTGATGCGGTTGCTCGCCAGCAAGCGGGCGTTGTGGCGGCTGAAAAAATCACTCGCTTACGTGATTCAGCATCACTTCTGCCTTGGTTGCAGGATTTGAATAATTTTGGTGATGAGATGTGGCAGCGCTTGGGCGAGAAGTGTCTCGGCTGCGGTGCTTGTACTTTTGAGTGCCCCACTTGTCACTGTTTTGATATTGTTGATGAGAATAGCGGCAATAAGGGTTATCGAGTCAAATTTTGGGATTCATGCCAGTTTGACCACTTTACCCTACACGCCTCTGGTCACAATACACGCAACTCGCAATTTGAGCGTTATCGCAACCGTTTTAACTGCAAGTTTAAAATCTACGAAGATGTATTTGGTGAGAAGGGGTGTGTCGGTTGTGGTCGCTGTATCCGCGGCTGCCCTGTCAACTTAGATATCACCGAATATATGGCTGAAGTAGCGCAAAAAGCGACTACAAGTGCCAGTTAAGATTTTGAGCCGAGGACAAGATTAGTGTCAAACATCTATCAGCCAGACCTGATGACGATCAAAAAAGTCATCAACGAGACGCCGGATACCAAGACCTTTCATCTGATCTTTCAGGATGAAGAACTGCAAGAAAATTTTGAGTTCGTGACGGGGCAATTCGGTGAATACTCCTGTTTTGGTGCAGGCGAAAGCACCTTTTGTATCGCCTCTTCACCCACTCGAAAAGGGTACATTGAGTGCTGTTTTCGCAAAACAGGTAAGGTGACCAACGCCCTGTTCGACCTCTCTGAGGGTGATACCATCGGTTTCCGTGGTCCCTTCGGCAATACTTTTCCGATTGAAGAGTGGGAAGGCAAAAACGTCATCTTTGTCGGCGGTGGCATCGCACTACCTCCGCTACGTTCAGTCATCTGGAACCTGCTTGATTTGCGTGATAAATATAAAGATATCTCCATCGTCTACGGTGCGCGTAGTGTAGCCGACCTCGTCTACAAGCATGAGATTGCTGAGTGGGAAGAGCGTGACGACGTCAATATGGTGAAGACGGTTGATCCAGGTGGCGAGACCGATGATTGGGATGGTCATGTTGGCTTTGTTCCACACGTTTTAGAGAATGAGTTTAAGCCCGATCCAGAGAACACCATAGTGGTTGTTTGTGGGCCTCCGATCATGATCAAATTTACATTTGAAGCTTTAGAGCGCCTAGGTTTCAAGCAAGATCAGCTGATCACCACATTGGAAAATCGTATGAAATGTGGTTTAGGCAAATGTGGGCGTTGTAATATCGGTTCCACCTATGTCTGTATTGATGGGCCAGTATTTAAAGCGGCTGAGATTGATCTGCTACCGCCTGAGTACTAAGGTAACAAAACTTGATAAAAGCGGCGTGCAATTGAATGTACGCCGTTTTTTTTGTCCGATAGAAATGCACTTAAGAGCAATTAAATAGTAGTGGTTTTGTCTAGCCTACTTAGTACAAAAAGCGTGCTAAATCCCATGAATTCTTGATTCCCAGAGCCTTCAAAGGGACTTCTATTGTCGAAATGTTTTGTATTTAGACTCGATTGCCTTAAAATGCGCCAACCTAAATTTTTAAGAGCTGAATCAGGACGCAAGCATACAGCTGTTATTTTAACTGCACTCATGCAGGGAAATTGATAACAGAACCACCGTAGCTTTCCCCATTAATAGTTTCTGTTTTTTAATGAACAAGATGTGGCTGGAAAGTCTGCGCTGTTTTGCGTCCTCTATTTGGAGGAGAATACATTGTCTAACGGTATGAAGGTTACCTTTGACGGCATCGAAGCTGCCGCCTATGTTGCCCACAAAACAAATGAAGTAATCGCTATTTATCCCATCACTCCCTCATCAGGCATGGGTGAGTTGTGTGATGAATATTCCTCCCAAGGTCAGACCAACATCTGGGGCACTGTCCCTAATGTTACTGAGATGCAACATGAAGGTGGCGCTGTAGCGACCGTTCATGGCGCACTGCAAACCGGTGCGATGACCACCACCTTTACATCATCACAGGGTCTCCTGCTGATGATTCCAAGCATGTACAAAATTGCGGGTGAGTTAACACCATCGGTTATTCACGTCGCGGCACGTGCTGTTGCTGCTCAAGGTCTCTCAATCTTTGGTGACCACAGTGATGTGATGTCAATTCGTATGACTGGCTATGCCATTTTGGGATCCAATAGCCCACAAGAGGCGATGGATAATGCGCTGATTAGCCAAGCGGCAAGTCTAAAATCTCGCGTTCCTTTTCTTCACTTCTTTGATGGCTTCCGTACCTCACATGAAGTGGCCAATTGTAAGCTGCTAGGTGATAAAGTCATTCGCGACATGATTGATGATGAACTGGTTCGTGCCCACCGTCTGCGTGGCATGAGTCCAGATCGCCCTGTTATACGCGGTACTTCTCAAAACCCGGATGTCTACTTCCAGGGTCGTGAGACCGTAAATACCTATTACCAAAATGTTCCTGGCATCGTTCAAGAGACCATGGATGAGTTTGCTGCGATGACAGGTCGACAGTACAAACTGTTCGATTACTATGGTTCAGCTAATGCTGAACGTGTCGTTATATTGATGGCCTCAGGTTGTGAAGCTGTTGAAGAGACGGTTGATGCGCTAAACGCTCAAGGCGAAAACGTAGGCATGATCTGTGTTCGTCTGTTCCGCCCTTTCTCAGCAGAGCATCTAATTGAAGCACTGCCTGCATGCGTTAAAAAGATTGGTGTACTTGATCGCTGTAAAGAGCCAGGTGCTGATGGCGAACCACTCTATAAAGATGTGATCACCGCATTGGCCAACCACAGCATCAGCGGTGGTGAGAAATTTGCCAAATTGCCACGTATTGTCGGCGGTCGTTTTGGGCTCTCTTCAAAAGAGTTCAACCCAGCAATGATCAAAGGTATCTACGAAGAGCTTGCGAAGGATGCACCTAAGAACAACTTCACTGTCGGTATCATTGACGATGTGACTCACACCAATCTTGATTGGGATAGTAGCTACCACACCGTTGACCCCGATCGCGTTAACCAGTGTATCTTCTTCGGTCTTGGTTCAGACGGTACAGTTAGTGCAAACAAAAACTCAATCAAAATCATCTGTGAAGGCACCGACCTTTATGGCCAGGGCTACTTTGTTTACGACTCCAAAAAAGCGGGTGCTGTCACCACATCACATCTCCGTTTTGGTCCAGACAAAATCCGCTCAACCTATCTAATTGGTAAAGGCCAAGCTGGATTTGTTGCCTGTCATCAACCCATCTTTCTTGATCGCTATGAGATGCTTGATTTTGCTAGAGAGGGCGGTATCTTCCTGCTCAACACGCCCGCTTCAGCGGCAACCGCTTGGAGTACGCTGCCAAAGAAAGTCCAAGAGCAAGTTGTTGAGAAAAATCTCGATGTCTACGTGATTGATGCCTATAAAGTGGCTGAAGAGAGCGGCATGGGTCGTCGAATCAACACCATCATGCAGACCTGTTTCTTTGCTATCTCGGGTGTTCTTTCTAGTAAAGAGGAGGCGATTGCCAAAATTAAAGAGGCTGCTGAGAAAACCTACGGTAAAAAAGGTCAGCAGGTTGTTGATCAGAACTTTAAAGCGATTGATGCCTCTGTTGCCAATATGCACAAAATTGATGTGCCAACAGAGATCAGCTCTAACATCCCAATGATCCCACCTATCATGCCATCCGCACCAGAATTTGTGCGCGATGTTGTTGGTGCAATCAGTGCAGGGCGCGGTGATGAACTGCCTGTTAGTGCGATCCCAGCAGACGGTACTTGGCCAACAGGTAGTGCCGCATTTGAGAAACGCAATCTAGCCCTAGAGATTCCAGTATGGGACGAAGAGCTCTGTATCTACTGTGGTAAATGTGTATTTGTCTGCCCACACTCTGCTATTCGAAGCAAAGTGTTTGATGTTGCACTGACTAAAAATGCACCTGAGACCTTCAAACATATTCAGATAACCGGTAAAGAGTTTGCTGAAGGTGAGCACGTTACCTATCAGGTTGCTCCAGAAGATTGTACCGGCTGTACGCTCTGTGTAGAGATCTGTCCTGCTATCGATAAAGAGAATCCTGAGCATAGAGCACTGGATATGATGCCGCAGCCCCCACTGCGTGACCAAGAGCGCGAAAACTGGGAATTCTACCTGACACTGCCTGAGTATGATCGCGAGAAGATCAAATGGGGCACCATGAAGAGCGCCATGTTGGCAGAGCCACTATTTGAGGCTTCAGGCGCTTGTGTGGGTTGTGGTGAGACCAGTTACATCCGTCTTGCGACCCAGCTATTTGGTGACCGCATGGTAATCGGTAACTCAACCGGCTGTTCATCAATCTACGGTGGTAATCTACCGAGTACACCTTACTCTAAGAATGCTCAAGGTAGAGGGCCAACTTGGAACAACTCACTGTTTGAAGATACCGCTGAGTTCTGTCTTGGTTTCCGTGTCTCTATTGATCGTCAAGAGCAGTTTGCATTAGAGCTGCTTGAGAAGATGCGTGATCAGATTGGCGGTGATGTGGTTGATGAGATCAAATCTGCTGATCAGACCACTGAGCCAGGTATTTTTGTACAGCGTGACCGTATCGATCTTGTTAAAGCTAAGTTGAGAGGAATCGACAGCAACGATGCACGTAACCTAGAGTCTGTTATCGACATGGCTGCTAAAAAGAGCGTTTGGGCCTTCGGCGGTGATGGTTGGGCATACGATATCGGTTATGGTGGTTTAGACCATGTTCTCGCTTCTGGCCAAAATGTAAATATTCTGGTTCTAGATACTGAGGTCTACTCCAACACCGGTGGTCAGATGTCAAAATCGACCCCACTGGGTGCAGTCGCTAAATTTGCTGCCGGTGGTAAGCCAAGCAAGAAGAAAGATCTTGGCATGATCGCAATGGCTTATGAAGGCGTCTATGTCGCTCAAGTTGCATACAGTGAGAAAGATGTACGCACCCTGAGAGCTTTCCAAGAGGCTGAGTCATACCCTGGTGTCTCGTTAATCATCGCCTATAGCCCTTGTATTGCAATGGGCATCGACTTAATAGATAACCATCAGCAGCAACATCTTGCGGTTACCAGTGGTCACTTCCCACTCTATCGCTATGATCCACGCCGCACTGATGAGGGCAAAAACCCACTGCAGTTGGACTCTAAACCACCAAGTATTGACTATAAGGAGTTCAGTAAAACAGAGGGTCGCTTTAGCATGCTGGCTCGGACCAAGCCTGAGGAAGCCGCTCGGTTTGTTAAAATGGCACATGATGATGTTCGTCGTCGTTTCAAATACTATGAGTCCCTGGCGAAGATCAATTTTGATAAAAGCGAAGAGGAGTAGCTTTAGTCGCTGAGCATTAAAATGGCGGTGTAAAATAAAAAAGCGACCTTCGGGTCGCTTTTTTTATGTGCTACGCTTAATTTCAGACTCTGATAAGAACGACATTCATTTAGGTTGAGATAAAAATATGGCAAGAGAGTTAAATGCAATTGTTAGTGAGACCATCCTGGTCAATTCTGAGACACTGATTATACGAGTTGTTCCAGATGGTTGGGAGTTAGCAGAACACCATCCTGGCCAATATTGTGTAATAGGGCTACCTGGAAGTGCACCAAGATGTGACCTATCGGAACCAGAAGAGCAGGAGGTAGATCCAGATAAGATGATTATTCGAGCCTACTCAATCGCCTCGGGTTCAAACCAGCAGAAACATATGGAGTTCTATGTCACCTTGGTTCGATCAGGCGCCCTAACACCCCGCCTATTTTCATTAAAACGTGGTGATAAAATTCACCTCGGTTCAAAGGTAACAGGAGTCTTCACTCTGAAAGAGATTCCAGAGGAGGCCAATTTAGTATTGATGGCGACAGGTACAGGTCTAGCACCCTATATGAGTATGATCCGAACCTTCCTCACACCTGAGTCCAAAAGGCGTTTTTGTATCATTCATGGTGCTAGGCACTCATGGGATCTTGGCTATAGTGCACAGCTTTCACTATTAAGCGGCATGTTGCCACACTTTGATTATATCCCCGTCATCAGCCGCCCTCAGGATGAGATCACCCCTTGGGGCGGTGAATCAGGTTATATTCAAGATATTTTGAAACGTGGGCTAGTCGCTGAACATTGGGGTGAAAAGCCCACTGCAGATACCACACACGCTTTTCTTTGTGGCAACCCAAGTATGGTGGTTGATACCTTGGCGCTGCTTGAGGCAGAGGGCTTCACTGAGCATACACGTAAGGTTGCTGGTGAAGTGCACCTTGAACGCTATTGGTAATATTTGGTAATACCTAGCTAACCTTTTCTATTAAATAGAGGTTAACTAGGTTTTTCTGCTGGCTTCTGAAGGGTCCTCTCCCAAGTGATACCAATCATTCTTTCAATCTGATTGGCACTGCTACGAAACACCTCACAACGGTCAGCTAAATAACGAATTGAGCCATCAGGTAAGATAATTCGATACTCCACTTCATGGGTAGAGGCGTCCATATTTTCGGTGATGCTACTCAGCTGTTGTGCCAACAGCCCCTTATCATCAGGATGGAGAAGCGCTATAAAATCATGATATTTACCCGTAAAGCTGCCAGGCTTAAGGCCGTAGAGACGATGGTTTCGACTATCCCAATTTAACTCATCACTGATCAAATCCCAGTCCCATGTCCCAAACCCTCCGGTACTAAGCGCAAGATTCAAGCGCTCCTCACTCGCCTTTAAAGCGGCCCTAGCGCGCCCTTTTCGAACAAGCCATGCCGCCACCTGTTTTATAAGTCGATGGGTTTCTGCATACTTTTCTTGTTGGCCGTTCCTCTCAAAATGCTCAGACGGGTGGTTAAAAATAGAGCTGATTGCTGTCAACTCATTGCTAATCGCATTGTTTAGAAAAGAGCTGGCAATAGCCGCCGTTATGAGGGCAATAAGAAGTGTTAGGGCGATATGAACAATTGTAATATTTTGTAGGCTCTCCCACTGACTAAGTATGAGAATAAGTAGTGCAGGAGTGGTGGCAACTAAGCTGAGCGCAATAAAAAGTGGTGCTTTGAATGAGTAATTATTAGGCATGTTATTAACTCTAGCACTAGAAGAGAGATAACGTAGCTGAAAAGTACTATTTGAGGTATGGTTGCCCATCTTTTGTGATGCTGATCTAAGTGAGATTAAAGATAATGAGTAAGCAATTTGTAGCAGTACTTATGGGATCAGACTCTGATCTCCCCGTTATGCAGTCAACGCTAGATGTGCTGGAAAAACTAGGGATCAATTATGAGGTAAAAATCACCTCTGCCCACAGAACACCAGCCGCAACCCACACCTATGTAAAAGATGCAGATAGCCGTGGCTGTGCGGTCTTTATCTGCGCTGCTGGTTTGGCAGCCCATTTGGCAGGAAGTGTTGCCGGATTGACGCTGAAACCTGTTGTTGGTGTCCCATTGGATGCAGGCCCACTACAGGGTATGGATGC
>Ga0256834_1002374_pt1 | contig 11942 bp, 7 predicted proteins | sample 4281140metaG_FD_190536 | JGI IMG/M metagenome (GOLD analysis project Ga0256834, IMG submission 190536) | Hydrothermal vent microbial communities from East Pacific Rise, Pacific Ocean - 4281-140 | ecosystem: Environmental > Aquatic > Marine > Hydrothermal vents | place: Pacific Ocean: East Pacific... | reverse complement strand
TTGCCTTTTTTATTTAAAATTTTATCTACCTTTTTTTCCAATGCATTGACTTTGGCTAAGCTTTTTTCGACCTTAGACTCTCTTGACTGAAGAGACTTTAATGAGCTTTTAATCACTCGATCTTGCTTGGCAACTTTGCCTTCTAAAACCCGAACACGAGTGCTGATACTGGCTGCATCAGCCACCCCTTGCCATACAAATAGCCCTAAAACTAAGGGGATGATTATTTTATATATTGTCATAGTCATAATTAAGGCCTCCCAACGAATAAACCTTATCAAACATCCTTGTTAAGCATAAAAATGCTTATCAGATTAATAGGAGCTTACTTGATAAACAGACTCGGGGCTTCGTATTTGTGTCTGACTGCCACTGTAAATAAAGGTTTGTTCAAAGAAACGTTTATCCACATACACTTCTAAAACAGTCTCGTAATTTCGATCAGCCATGGGTGTCACGCTCACAATTCTAGCACCACGAACCACGGCATTAACACGCGCTCTAAAGCTATCACTTTTGGCCGTTAAGGTTGAAACAGACGTGTTACTGTCTATTTTAATACCATGTAATTGCTCTGCCAACGCACGGTAAGCATCTAGCTTAGAGGCTCGAATGGCCATCAATCGGCGTTGCCCTGGCGTATAAGCACCAAACGTACTTTCTGCACCATAACCAATGCCTGAAATTTTCATTAATTCTGGCTTACTTTCTTGTACTGGCTGTACAACATTTTTTTGTGCAGGTTGCACAACACTTGCTGCTTGATTGTGCTGAGTCTTCACCTCTGCACCCGAACAACAAGATTTGCTTTGAATACAACCACTCAATACAAAAACACTGGCTAAGCCAACCATACTTAATTTTAGAACAGTTTGTTTTTTCATTGCCCTACTCTCCATTTTTTATTTGTCTTACAAGCTAACCTACTCATTCAATGTGTTCAGACCAACGCTTACCACTAAGGGTAAGAGTCGCCAACAGACTGATCATAATAGCTATCGTCTGGTGCACTGTATTGATAGGGGTTATTCGCTGATTTTTGCTTTAACTCTTTTGCCGCTCGCTCTTTAGAGGCGATTTTCTTTTGTTGCAATATCATCTGTTTTTCAAGATTCTTAATACTCAACAATAATGCCTTATGCTTAGATTGAATGTCTTTTACTCTGCGATTCACTTCATCAATACGCCTTTGAGCTGAGATCATTTTTTTATTTACCGACGTTGCAAGCTTAAGCGATTCAGAATCCGCTAACGCAACCTGCTGAACCAATTTAGCATCGGTATTCACCACGGGTATGGGTATGGGTTTTGCTGTGCTTACAGCATGGGCGCTCGGCTCATTCAGGCCAAGCGGGTCAATGATTTCGGTTTTTTGAGCAGAAGGCGTTGCACTTTGCGCCTCTAACAAATCTGTTGTCACGCCTTCTAGCTGAAAGTTAAGTGCGTCCAGTTTTTTCTCTAGTGTTTGAATGGATTCGTTTGAGTTCTCGACATTCACGGCAACACGCTCTGTGTTCACTTGAATGGATTCAATTAGGGTCAAAGTCTCTTCATCGAGCGCTGAGCTTTTCGCAGCTAAAGCACTCCAAACGCCTATTCCTATTCCAGTTAAGGCCAATACCGTGAGAACGGCTCCAAAAATAATAATAAGTTTTTTTATTGAATCCATCTCTTCCACCGTCATTTCTGTCTTTAGGGGGGCTTTTGTTAAGGGCGATTTTTCATGATCAGAAACCGCTTTTTTTACGTCGGGTTGTTTTTTCTCTACCTCTGGAACACTTTTTTGAACGGGTTCTTCAACAGGCGTTTCCTCCTGCTCTAATATTTTTTCTGGCTCTGACAACGGCAAAGTATCCGAGTCAGATTTTACTTCATCCAATAACGAGTCAATCGCATCCTTCTCAGCCTCGGATGTGGAGGTGTCATTTTTTTCAACAACACCCAGCTCTGCTTCATCAAGTAAAGCATCAATACTGTCTAAGTCATTTGGGTCAATGGTGTCGTTTGAAGCTGCCACTCTCAATTTCCTTAACGAAAAAAACAGGTGAAATTTGCGCCACTAAACTATTTGCTAAAGGCTCACTTAAGAAACAAGCAAGGTAATTATTCTATGCTGATTTCTAAGCTCATTTTAGAGAGTACTTCAGTGTTGTTTTGGTTCACCCAATACATCATCGGTAAAAGGTAAAATTGTCCAACAGAGCTGGATCGAATTGCGCCAAACTCTGTCTCAATGTACAACTCTAACCCATCAGAAATGGCGGAGTTGTTTACAATTTTAACTGCCACTTGACCTAAAGCATAAAACAGACCAAAACGCTTAGTATCATTTGAAAACTCATTTTTTTCTGGACTCGAAAAGGAGGCGTTATGCTGAAAATACGCTGGTAATACGGCATAAGAGGCGTGTAGGGAAGGGAGATTTTTTTTAAAAAATGAAGCGCTAGGTATTTGGATGGGATACCACACACGAGGAATGTCGCTAAATCCGTAAAAGTCTAAAAGCGCGGTAACCTGTATTGCATTACGCTCAGAAAGAAAGGAGATCACCACATCAATATCCTTTCTGGCTCTTGGTTTAAACATCAAATTTACATCAATCAATGATTGAAGCCATAACTGTCGTGCCTTTGATTGCTTTCTATTGCTGGCAATTTCAACAGCCTCGCCTACTGTTTTATCAATAGGCTGTTGTTGGTAAGTACCCGTGTGTTCCGAAGCGTGCCACAATGAATAAAAAGCGAATTCTAACCTTTTAGATGTAGCGTGGTTATCCGTTAACACCAATATATTTTGATAAGACTCGGCTTCTAAAAAACGCATTAAGACTTCAACCCCTTTCACTTTACTGGGTGAAAGCGCCCTTTCATGTCCATTTAAGAATTTCATTTCATTAAAGTAAAACGTCGGAATTCCCGTACTTAAAGATTGCCATTGCTTGGCAAAAGTTTTACGAAGAGGGCCAAATATAAAGTTGGGTTCGTAGGCTTTTGCCAGTTGCCAGACCTCAAATGCATTGGCATACAGAGCCGTATCCAGAACCACCACTGTGCCAACAAAACCCGTGCTTGTCAGTGCATCCGTTACCCCTTCTAAAAGCTGATTACCCACTTGTTCATACGTGCCTGTTAAAGGCAACAAAACAGCGATAGTCGAATTTTCTCCCCCCCCCCTCGGAAATTGTAATGGCTGAATCCCCGTTACCGTAAGGTAAGACTCAATCGTTGTATCCATACCATTTAATACGTTCTTTTTTTGAGTTAAAAATATGTTTAAACGGGCAACTCGTTCTTTAAAACGAGGAAGAATATCCATGGAATTAAGCTGATGAATGTAGTTATTTAACTCATTGTGGTCACTGTTTTGATAGGCAAACTCTGCTTTTAAGATTAGAATCTCTTGTTCCACTCTGGTCAGTTGGTCTTCAACCGATTGCTCAGATTCTGTTGTCTGCTCGCTTTCAGCGTGTTCCCAACTCATGGAATAAGGCATGGATGGGGTCAGTAACTCATCCCACTCTCCACCTTCATTGGCAAAGATTGCCGTTGGCAATATCAAGCAAACAACTGAAAATATAACCGCTAAATGCCTCATCACACACATCATCACAATCCTAGTCACCTCAAACACTCCAAAGAACCATCAACTCAACCATTAGCCCAATGACTTGGAAACAATTTCATAGACATCTTTTGATAAATTTGAATGATTTAAAATCTGTGTTAATGCGGACTTCATTTTAATACGCCTTTCTTTGTCGTAGCGTTGCCAATGTGTAAACGGGGTAACAATTCGTGCGGCGACCTGTGGGTTAATGGCATCCAATTTAAGCACTTGTTCGGCTAAAAAAGCATACCCTTCGCCATCCAGCCGATGAAACCCCAGTAAATTAAGTCGCCCAAAAACACCTAAAACGCTGCGCACTCGATTAGGATTGGTGTAAATAAAATCTTCGTGCTTAATCAGTTCTTTAATATGCTCAAGCGCGTGTTGATGATGTGATGCGGCTTGCAAAGCAAACCATTTATCTAAAACAAGCGTATCGTCCTGCCACTTTTCATAAAAATGCTGTAAACAGGCCGAGCGCTCTGCATGATCAGTGTGTGAAATGGCTTCTAAAGCCGCTAACACATCTGTCATATTATGACCACGCTCATATTGTGACCTTGCCAGCTCAAAGCCCGCAGGCAATAAACTTAAATAACACAAACAAGCATTTTTTAATTTACGACGTGCAATATCATCTTTATGATAACGATAGATTTTTTTACCCCCCCCCTCTAAACTCAGGTAAAGAGAGCGTAGTTCATTCTCATAACATTGAGCCAACGCGGTTCTTAGCCATTGATGAACATGGTAAACCGCATCCACATTGATCTCTACAAACTGCTCTCCAATATAGGTTAAATCGGGAAGTGTAATCATTAATGACGTTAAAGCAAAATCGTTAGATGCATTGTTCAGCACCCCCAAAAAAGCCGCTTTTAATGTACTCGATAAGATTAAAGACTGGTTATTTTCATAATGACAAATGTTTTCTTTTATCTCTTTCAGTGCCAACGATTGAAACGCTTCCCAGCGAACAAAGCTGTCTGAATCTGCTCGTGCTAATAAACTCAGCGCCTCATCTGAATACGCATACTCCAAGTGAATGGGTGCTGAAAACCTTCTTAAAAAAGAGGGAACTGGCTCATGCTTAACCTCTGTAAATAAAAATGTGTTCGTTTGCTCAGAGCACATCAACACCGATTCAAATTCGGTTCCCGTTACTTTATGTTGGCTCGACATGTCTGGCTTTAAGCTCACGGGTTCACCCGACTGAGACAACAAACCAAAACGAACAGGAATGACCAACGGTTTTTCTGTTTTTTGATGGTTTGTGCTGGCCTGCTGGCAAGTAATACGATAAGTTTGTTGCGATTCGTTGTACTCCGTTACAATATTTAGCACGGGTGTCCCTGATTGAATATACCACTGATGCATTTGAGAAAGATCCACTTGGTTTGCATCTTCCATCGCCTTTCTAAAATCAACAACCGTTACGGCTTGCCCATCATGACGCTTAAAGTAAAGATCCATTCCTTTTCTAAAGCCATCTTCTCCTAATAACGTATGATAAAGTCGCACCACTTCTGCACCCTTTTCATACACCGTCATGGTATAAAAATTATTCATCTCAATGTATGATTGAGGCTGTATGGGGTGTGACATAGGGCCCGCGTCTTCTGGAAATTGATTACTTCGTAAGCGCTTTACATCCTCAATTCGTTTCACCGATGGTGAAAGCATATCTGCCGTAAACGCTTGGTCTCTAAAAACCGTTAACCCCTCTTTTAACGTTAACTGAAACCAATCTCTACAAGTAACTCGGTTTCCTGTCCAGTTATGAAAGTATTCATGCGCAATAACCGCTTCAATTGCTTCATAATCTGCGTCCGTTGCCGTTTCTGGCTTGGCTAATACAAATTTAGAGTTAAATACATTCAGCCCCTTGTTTTCCATGGCGCCCATATTAAAGTCGTCCACGGCAACAATCATATAAATATCTAAATCATAAACAAGATCAAACCGCTGTTCATCCCATGCCATAGACTTTTTAAGCGACACCATCGCATGTTGGCATTTATCTAAATTACGCGATTCAACATAAATTTTTAACGCAACCGTTCGGTTATCAGTCGTGGTATACGTATCCTCAATACACTCTAAATTTCCAGCAACCAATGCAAATAAATAACAAGGCTTTTTAAATGGATCCTCCCAGACAGCATAATGGCGATTATTATCCAAATCACCAGATTCAACCAAATTACCATTCGATAACAGCACACCATTATGTGACTTGTCTGCAATAATTTTAGTCGTAAAACGCGTTAATACATCAGGACGATCTAAAAAATACGTTATTTTTCGAAAGCCTTCGGCTTCACACTGAGTGCAGTAATTACCACTGGTTCGATAAAGCCCTTCCAAAGCCGTATTATTTTCGGGAGATATTTGAGTCACTATCACAAGCTCAAAATCTGCTTGACTCACCTCTAATAACAAAAGAGATTCCGTACACTGACAAACATCAATCACCTCTTTGCCATCCAATAGCACAGAAATTAACGTCAAGCCCTCGCCGTTTAACTGAACGCGTCCCTCTCCAGATACTCGATGAAACTGCATGGTATTTGTAACCATCGTTTTTTGAGGGTGTAGCTCAAACTCTAAATAGACCGACTCTATTTCAAATTCAGGTGCTTGGTACGCTGTTAAATAATGCGTTTTAAGGGGCTGTTCAGCAGTAAGTTTAGTCATTTACAGATCTCAATAAACAAAAAAGCCTTTCTATCCACGGGGATAAAAAGGCTTAAAAAAAAGAAAACCCTATCAAAAGGGAATTAAATTTTAATATGAAAAAGTAGCACGGCGATTTTTAGCCCATGCTGCTTCATTGTGTCCTTCAACAGCTGGATTTTCTTCTCCATAGCTAATCACTTCAATACGACTAGGGCTTACGCCTTCAGCAATCAACGCACGCTTAACCGAATTGGCACGACGCTCTCCCAAAGCAATATTGTACTCTCGTGTACCACGTTCATCACAATAGCCCCTTACCGTCACTGTCGCAGTAGGTTCCAGTGCCATATAGTCTGCATTTGCTTTAATTGTGCTATAAAATTGAGATGCCACATCCGCTTGGTCAAAATCAAAATAAACCACTTCACGCTTAACAATCGCCAGTAATTCTGATTTTTGCTCTGCCAAGGTTTTGATTTTAGATTGCTTTACTTCACTAATATCCTGATTTATTTGATCAATAACAATCTCATTAACAACCTGTTTTCCTTCAGGAGCATCCTCGGTAGGTTTTGGCGCAGAACTACAACCAACCAGCGTAAACCCAACAAACCCAATAACCAACAACTGTTTAATATTTCTTTTTAACATACCTTTTCATCCTAATTTCTTATATTTTTATAGCGGTAATATACCGTAAAACAACTCAATATACTTAACTTTGCACATTCCATTAAAACCAACCATTCCCCCTGCAAAATAAAAGTGCAAGCAATTGATATGCATAGTGAATTAAAAAAGTATCATATCACCTTAAGAAGCCTTTAAATATTTTTTTTAACTCGCAGCGCATATTTTTAAAAAATACCCTAAGCTCACCAAAAAATTACGTATTTTAGCCTAAAAAAAACCATCCTTTTACAGGTAAATTAAAGAGTAATAAATCATTCATGATAGTTAGAATGTGCTCTCACTAACAACTTTAAGACACGTCCAGCGGTTTATGATAACGGCTTCTACTTGAAAGCTCTAAAAGTTAAGTGTCTATGCAAGCTCCGTTAAATATGAGATTATATTAAACACATACGTATTAAGATTATTGCATAAAAAGCGCTTCGGGTTAAAAGTCGAGTGCCCTTTGTAGGTAAAAACCAGCCTTATTCTTTTTAAGAACTTGCAAAGAGTAGCAGGTCGCCTCAATCAGTCAAATTTTATCTCTTTTTTCTACCGAACTCATTTTATGCAACAGTCCTAGGTTAAAAGTTAACACTATAATAAATAGATTGCACAATCTAAGGTGGGGCGTTGAATGAAAATCCGAAAAATTGCTTCCTTTACCGTACTTGTATGGATTTGTTTGGTTTCTTTCTCTTTTTTATGGAACTACAGCACAGCCAGTAAAGAGCAAGAGCGCGTTGCGTTAGAATCTTCCAAAACACTTTTTAAATATATAAATATCACCCGTCTTTGGAACTCGCAACACGCCGCAGTATACGTTCCCGTTACAGAAAAAACCCCACCCAATCCCTATATTGATTCATCAAGCAGGGACATAAAAATAAATGACGAGCTGACGTTAACCCAAATTAACCCCGCTTATATGATTCAACAAATCTCAGACCTTGCTCTAAAACAAAACGGAATACAATTTCATTTCACCAGTCTTACACCAGTCAACCCTGCCAACCGCCCAACAGAATTAGAGGCCAAAATACTCAAAGAATTTCAAAATGGATTAACAGAAAAAGGCGTATTTATCACTAAAAACAACCAACCCTACTATTTTTATATGGCACCGGTCTATACCGATAAAAGTTGTTTTAGTTGCCATCCAAAGCCCAATTTACTGCATAACAATATTGGTGGTGGCATTAGCATCATCTCTTCTTCCATTATGAGAATCCCTTTTGGGGAGCTATTTTTTGGACACATAATAATAAGTATCGTTGGTCTGTTTGTAATTTTTTTAACTTACCGAAAGTTACGAAATGCCTATAAGATCATTCAAAAACAAGCCTCTATTGATGAGTTGACAGGCATCCCAAACCGTCGAGTATTTTCAGAACACATTCGCACAGAATTTAAACGTCACCAACGAGACAAACAACCTCTTTCTGTCATTATGTGTGACATAGATCACTTTAAAGCGTTTAATGATACCTATGGACATTTGGCGGGAGATAACTGTCTAACAAAAGTCGCACAAACGATACAACACTCACTCAAACGCCCAGTCGATTTTTGCGCACGTTATGGGGGGGAGGAATTTATTATTCTTTTACCAGAAACCGAGCAATCAGGCGCAAAACATTTTGCAGAAACCGTTCGACAAGAAGTAGAAGCATTAAATATGCAAAATGATAAAGCCTTTCATCACATCATCACCATCAGTCTTGGCGTTGCCACCTCAACAAAAAACAACCCCCTTACTTCTTACGAAAAATTAATTAACCAAGCAGATCAAGCACTTTATAAAGCAAAAGAACAAGGGCGTAACCAAGTACAGACATATAAGCCTTGATGGAATCCAAGCCATCAAAGAAAGCATCATTTTTATTCTATGGAATAACTACTTTCAGATACTCACTTCAGCTCTTTCGCCAAAATATCGGTTAGCTCTGGCAAACAAGAACCGCAATTGGTACCTGCTTTAAGGGCTTTTCCAATCGCCTCCACACTGGTGAGTTTCTCTTTTTGAATCGCTTCAACGATGGTGTTTAACCCGATTCCAAAACAGGAACAGATCATTTTTCCTTCATCTTTTGCCCCTGAGAGCTGACCTGCTAAGAGATTTAAACGTGTTTTGCTGTCTACTTCAGCCGTCGTAAACAGCGAACCTAACCAGCTTCTAGGGGGCAATTCGGTACTGGGTGCGATAAAGAGTACGCTCTGTAGTGCGCCCTCTTTGATTAACGCTTTACGATAACGCCCGCCTTTTAAGTCGCAATACTCCAGACTCTCACCCTCTTGCCCCAGTACGTTCGTTGACCACGCGGCGTAATCTGCAATGGCCTCTTCCCCTGCGATCTCATAGCGATAAAACCGCTTGCCTTTGACCTTTATCCAGTACGACATGGCTTGGGTTTCAATCGGCTCTCGGCTTAAAATAAACCCATGCCACTTAACCGCATAAGGCGCGATCTTAACCGGACAGTGTTTCGATTCAGGTTGCCCAGAAAGCGGATCACTCTCTGCCGCAACCAAGACATCCACTCGTCCATGACTGGCGTATTGTGCTGTCCAGTGCATCGGCACAAATACACTGCCTTTGCGTTGCCCTAAATCAATTTTAACGCGACCAATAAAGCAGCCGAGCGTGTTTTCAACCTTAGCAAGCTGACCTTCACACACGCCATAAGTTTTTGCATCGTCTGCTGAGACCGCCACATACGGTTCATCGGTGTGCGCCATTAATTTAGGGGTTTTGGCGGTGCGCGTCATAGTGTGCCACTGGTCACGCACGCGACCCGTATTGAGTATTAATGGATACGCGTTGCTTGTTGGGTTGGCGGGGGCGCGTGGCGTAATGGCAATAAATTGTGCTTTGCCACTGGGGGTAAAAAAATGATTGTCGGTAAACATCCTTTTTGTACCCCCCGTACTGAACGGGTTTTGAGCGTTAAGAGGCCATTGAAACGGTGTTAAGTCATCATACGCTTGTGCGGTAATTCCACCCAATTCAGCGATATCAAAATCACGTGACCCTGCATTTTCAAATCCTGAAAGTGCGGCGTGCTCTTTAAAGATATCAGCTTCACTTTGGTAGTTAAACGCCTCGGTAAAGCCCATTTTTTGGGCGACTTGTGCAATCATCCACCAATCGGCTCGGGCATTTTCAGGGCCTTTCATAAAGGCACGTTGTCGCGAGATGGTTCGGTCAGAGTTAGTCACCGTCCCACCCGTCTCTCCCCACGTTAAAGCGGGTAACAATACATTCGCCACTTGGGTGGTATCGGTATCTTGCATGCAATCTGAAACCACCACCATCTCACATTGGGCGAGGGCTTTTTTAACGGCATCGGCATCGGGCATGGAGACCACAGGATTGGTATTGATGATCCAAATGGCTTTAATTTTGCCCTCACCCACCGCTTGAAACATATCAATGGCTTTGAGCCCATTTTGAGTCGCCATATTTTCAGCGTTCCAAAAACGTGCGACACGGTCAATATTTTCAGGTTTATTAAAGTCCATGTGCGCCGCCAGTTGATTAGCAAGCCCACCCACTTCACGCCCACCCATCGCATTGGGTTGCCCCGTAATGGAAAACGGCCCGGTACCCGCTTTGCCCACGCGCCCCGTTACAAGATGACAGTTAATAATGGCATTGGATTTATCCACGCCCGACGTGGACTGATTGACCCCTTGTGAATACAGAGAAACCATTTTGTCCCGTGCAATCGCCCAATCAAAAAACTGCTGTAAATCGGCTTCTTCCAACTCACACTGTTGCGCCACCGCTTGCACGGTTGATTGCTCAACATTGGCTTGGGCGAATGCCGCATCAAACCCTTCTGTGTGTTGTTCAATAAAAGCGGTATCCAGCGCATAGGATTGTGTCAACTGTGCCAATAAGCCATTAAACAGAACCGCATCGGTACCCGGTTTTAAAGGCAAGTGTAAATCGGCGACATCACAGGTGGCCGTTTTACGAGGGTCAATCACCACCACTTTTAAGTCAGGACGACGCTTTTTTTCTGCCGCAATGCGCTGATACACAATCGGGTGCGCCCATGCGGTATTAGAACCTACTATGAGAATGAGATCGGCTAATTCTAAATCTTCGTAAGAGCACGGAACCGTATCGGCACCAAACGCCCGCTTATACCCCACCACCGCTGAGGCCATGCAAAGACGAGAGTTGGTATCAATATTGGCCGTGCCTAAAAATCCTTTCACCAATTTATTGGCAATGTAGTAATCTTCAGTCAACAATTGACCCGACACATAAAACGCCACCGCATCCGAACCGTGTTCTTCAATAACCGATTTAAATGAATCCGCCACGGTACTTAACGCCTGTTCCCAAGAGACGGTTTCACCATTCACTTGGGGGTCAAGCATACGCCCCTCAAAATCAACCGTTTCTCCTGCCGCAGACCCCTTGACGCATAAGCGTCCAAAATTAGCTGGGTGCGCCTCGTCACCAATAACCTTCACTTGATACGACTCAATTCCTGAGGCCGTTGTTTTTTTAGGGGTGACTTCCATGCCACAACCCACACCACAATATGGGCAGGTTGTTTGAATGCTTTTTTGACTCATTTAATTACTCTTATTTTTCAATTCATCAGATAAACGTGTGTAAGTAATTCTGAACATTATAAGTAGAGATAAGGCTGCCTTGTCTATGCGATGATTATTAACGCCCAATTCCTTCTACTTCAGCTTCAATGGCCTCAATGTTGGTATAGGCTAGATTGCAGTTGCTTTGGAAGGTGCTGGGCATTGGTATTCGCTAATACTCTTTGAGTTGCTGTATCTCTTTCAGTGCATATTCTACAATGGTTTTGCCTTTAAGTAGGTTTGATCTGTAATCCCCCCGAAAAATAAACGAATTTAAAAGTAGAATTTCAATTACCCTAAACGGGCAGGAAATTTTATGAAAACATCACGATTTACAGACAGCCAAATAATGAAAATACTCAAGCAAGCCG
>Ga0256834_1002373_pt1 | contig 11943 bp, 10 predicted proteins | sample 4281140metaG_FD_190536 | JGI IMG/M metagenome (GOLD analysis project Ga0256834, IMG submission 190536) | Hydrothermal vent microbial communities from East Pacific Rise, Pacific Ocean - 4281-140 | ecosystem: Environmental > Aquatic > Marine > Hydrothermal vents | place: Pacific Ocean: East... | reverse complement strand
ACGTTTTTTTTAGGGATTAAATTGCATAATTTTTATCACAGTAAAAAGTCATTTTCTTTTGTTGGCACTATGGGTTTTGCAGTCTCATTGATGGTAATTTCCGTCTATGCTTTTCTTATAGAGATAAAGCCCTTTATTACTGGAAGCACAACTCCAACAACACGATTTAACATTCTTGAAAAAACAGATATTAAAGCAGGTCTATCGCCTTATTCTAATAAATTATTACTTAATAACTGCCTCGAAGCTACGGCTGGGCCTGTTGGCATGGCGCAACCAACATCACGGCGCAAAACGGTTTTAATTAGCTGTCAGAGCTTAGCAAAAGATATTACATCTTTTATGCCAACCCATGCTTTTGCATATTATATTGGGGCTTTTGCATCTGCTGAATTAAAACAATATAGTGAATTTAATTTTCAAATAGCTGCCTCACAAAAAACCGCACCTAATGGGCAGTGGTTGGCGCAATTTAGAGTAGAACTGGTTGAGGAAAATTTTGAAAAAATAACATCAGCTACTCTGTCCTCTCACAAACAAGATTTAATTCTTCTTGCAAAGAACGCTTCAGGGGTAAGATCAATAGCTACTAGGTATGTCAGCCAGCCAGAGTTTCGCGAACGCATAACAGAGCTTGTTGAAACACTATCGCCAAAATATCAAAAAAGTTTTGTAAACAATGTGCGTAGAGCTGCAAATGAAATTTCTCAAAGAAGACAGGGATTAGAGCAATGAGGGAGCAAATAGCAGAAAAAAACAGCTCTTTTGAAACAAAGCGTGAATCTGTTGGTTTTGATAACTCCAAGCAGTCCGCAACAAACAATGCACTAAATATCGCATTAATAATTTTTTTAGCCCTTATTCCAATCCCTTTTGGAAGTAACAGACCTGTTTTTTGGGCGCTTTCAGCTTTGGTTATTTCTATTATTGCTCTTGTATATTTTACTTCTTTAATGCTCAGAAAATCGCAATTCAGATATTCCTTAACTCGACTTAAACCCAGCTTAGTATTATTTCTCATTCTTCTTGGCTATATTGTTGTGCAAATAATACCATTTGGCACTTGGCTTAGCCCAATAAACATCAACATTGATGACTTAATAATAAGTTCAAAATCACTAAGCCTAACACCCACAATGAGCCTGTTGTCTCTTATCCAATTTGCCTCTTATGGTTTGTTGTTTTTTCTGGTTTTGCAATTATCCTATAATTTTGAGCGCGCACAACTTCTGCTTATTTGGATTTTTATACTAACTCTTATCTATGCTGCATATTCGATATTCGCACTAACACAGCTTAATGACCCTATTTTGTTTATGGAAAAGTGGGCATATAATAATGTGGCAACTGCTACTTTTGTTAATCGAAATTCCTTTGCTACTTTTTTGGCATTTGGATTGGTTATTGGTTCTGCCTTTTGCATGAATTCTCTTTCCCCAGACAATAATCAGATTGCTCATAAAAAAAGCCTTTTTTCTTTTTGGCTATATTTTTTAGGAGTTATAATAATTATTGCCGCCCTTTTAACAACTCAATCACGTATGGGGGTTTTTGCTGGTATAACTGGCTCACTCATTACTCTTTTGCTAATCATATCAAAAACCTTGAAGTCCAAAAAATTAGTTTTGTTATTTTCTATATTTGGAATTATCGCAATGAGTGTCTTAATTCTTCTTTATGGAGATGGTTTAGTTGAAAGGCTTAGCTATGTAGAATCGTCAGCAGATGGACGTTTGTCACTATATTTGCAAATAGTTAAAATGATTGCTGAGCGACCTTTTACTGGCTATGGCGCAGGAAGTTTTGAATTGGCATTTCCGCTATTTCACCAATTACCTGTTAGCCCTGATGTTGTTTGGGATAAGGCTCACAATACTTATCTGGCTCTATGGTCAGAGCTTGGTATTTTCTTTGGCTCAATTCCGATAATTATTATTATAATATTTGGTTTCTCAGCTTGGCGTATTTATATTTTTTCACAACGGCGCTGGTTATATTCAGCAATAAGCCTTGGCGCAATCAGTGTCGGTTTTATCCATTCATTTGTTGATTTTAGTCTTGAAATTCAGGCTGTTGCATATCTGTTTGTAACCATTCTTGCTATTGGTATATCAGGAGCTAGCAGGTCAACATCAAGTGCAGATAAATTATCAATGAGCAAAGAAAATGATTAACTGGATTAATAATATTTTCGGTAATTTTCAATTATTCAATCGCAAAACAACTTTGCAATCAACTGCCCGAGAGCGCCTTTATTATGAAAAATTACCGCCCCTAATATATGCTATTGGCGATGTTCATGGGCGGCTTGATTTATTAGAAGAGCTTGAAGAGAAAATCAGCAAAGATATCAAAAAAGAAAAAAAAGACGCACTGATTATCATGCTTGGAGATTATATTGATCGTGGCTTAGATAGTTCTTTATTGATAGATCATTTGTTAAGTCCTCCACCGCCATCAAGCACTCGATTATGCCTTGCAGGAAACCATGAAGAAGCAATGTTGGCATTTATTGAAAATCCCAAAAATCATACGAACTGGTTAGATTTTGGTGGTTATGAAACATTGCTGTCATATGGCTTTAGCAGAAATGATCTTAATAGGAATGAAATAAAAAAAAGAGGTTTCATTCATAGAATCAATTCCTATATACCTGATGAGCATCGTGACTTTCTAAAGCAACTTCCGATTGTTGCAGTTTTTCCTGAATATTTATTTGTTCATGCAGGTGTTCGGGCTGATGTAACATTAGAGGAACAAAGTGATTATGATCTGTTATGGATAAGAAAGGAATTTTTAGATCATTATGACAATGATAAATGGCGGGGGTGCTGGGATCGGGAGCAAAGCGACCAACGGCGGCTTAAAGAAGAGAGGCAGGGGCGCTCCACCTATGACAAGGCTTCGACGGACAAGCAGGAGCAGCCTGCGCAGCGTGAGCAATTAGAAGAACTAACAATAGTTCACGGGCATACTCCGGTAAAGGAAGTTTTTATTTCACCCTTTCGTATTAATGTTGATACTAGTGCATATTTAACCAATAACCTTTCTGCAATAAAAATTGTTAATGGAGAGATTGCTGGAACTCTATCTACCTCGAATAATTAAGCCATCAGTATTAACTAAAAAAGTAATGAATGGCTGGTATGTCTATGATCTAACTCAAAACCTATTTAACTTACTATGCAAGAAAAAGAATTTAGGCTAAGTAATTTGAAAATAAATTATTATTATTAATTTTGAAAATAAATAATATTATAATGGATTTAAGTATGGACGAAACTGAAGTCGATATTCGCTCAATTATTGAATTATTGCGCCGACGTATCAAGTTGATTGCAGCTACATTTTTGATATTTGTTGTAGGGGCAACTATTTATGCTTTTTCCTTAACGCCTATGTTTACCTCTTCTGCTTTGATATTTGTAGATACTGCGGCGCGAGATATTTTAGATCCTAACGCTCAGGTTGGGGCTTATTCCGATAATGCACGCATTGACAGCGAAGTGGAAATACTTAAATCCGATAATATTCTTTTACGGGTAATCGAACAGCAAGAGCTAATAAATGATGATGAATTTGGTGTTAAATTAGGCTGGCGCGATAATCTCAAATCAACATTGCGCATTAAAGATGCAAAATTACCCACTGGTGATGCGGCATTGCAATCTGTCTTGAATAAATTACGCGATGCGGTTAATATCAAACGCAAAGGGCTAACCTATTTAATATCTGTATCAGCTACTTCCATCTCTCCTGACAGGGCTGCCAAAATAGCAAATGCAGTTTCTCAGTCCTATATAGAAGCGCAAGTGCAATCTAAAATTGAAAATATAATTGCAGCTCGCAATATTTTGCAATCACGAATGAGTGCAGCAAGTAAATCTATCATTTTAGCCGAGCAATCATTTGATGTTTTTATTGCTGGTAATATTGATACAATAACCCGCAAGACTGGTCGCACAGATATAGCGCAAATGCGCCAAGAGCTTGAACGCATAGCATCAACTCAGGCAAATTTTGCGTCGAGTGCTAAATTAATTTCACAAAATATTTCACTTAAAAACTGGGTTGAAGTTGCAAATTCTCTTCAAGACGAGGCAATGATTGAGCTGCAAAAACAAAGAGATGCGCTTGCTAATAGTTTAACTGCCATTGCCTCAGATTCACAACAGGCCCTTGATTTGCGAACTGAATTGGCAAAGATTGATGGAAATCTTTTAACTAGTGCAAATAGTGGGCTTAGTGCTTTGCGCCAAAATATTTCTAGTGATCAGGCAAAGCTCTCAACTCTTCGCCAGCAGATCAGAACAAGTGTTATAAATTCAAATTTACCAGCAGATATTTTGGCACAAATTTATGAAATACAACAAAATGCTGAAATTGCCCGCACTCAATATCAAGCATTATTAACTCGTGTCAGTGAATTAGAGGCGCAGGCTCAAACGCAAATTGCAAACAGTAGAATTGTTTCACATGCCCTTGCGCCATCTGCTCCCTCATTTCCAAATAAAAAATTGATTTTATTGTTAGCAGGACTATCTGGGCTTGGGCTTGGAATTGGGCTGGCATTATTATATGAAAATTTTGTTGGCGGCTTTTCTAGTGAAGGACAGGTAGAAAATATAGTAAAATTACCTGTCGTCGCTGTTGTTCCCCATACTGATCTTCCTAAAAAAAATGGTGATGATCAAACTCATTTAAGTGCGGCCGAACTCATGCTTAGCGCCCCGCTTTCTGCTTTTAGCGAAGCAATTCGACGATTAAAGGCCTCAATTGATTATTCCTTGCGACAAACTAAAGCAGGTGATAAAAATGATCAAAGCAAGGGCAAAGTAATTATGGTTTCTTCGGCTGTTCCTGGTGAGGGTAAATCCACGCTAGCTCTTGCTTTAGGTCGCGCCTATGCGCAAGCTGGTAATTGGGTATTACTTATTGATTGCGATTTGCGCAAACCAAGCCTGCATAATTATTTAGGTGTTGATCGCAATTTGGGACTTGCTGATTACCTGAGAAACCCAGATGATTCAAATATTTTAAGCAAAGTCATCGTGAAAGATAAGGATAGTGCACTAACAGCAATTGTTGGCTCTAAAAGATCAAAAACTCCAACGGATCAATTATCATCAGGCAAAGCGCTGGCAAAATTAATTGACACGGCAAGAAGCCAGTCTGATTTTATTATTCTTGATTCGCCACCTATTATACCCGTGGTTGATGGGCTTTATTTAGCCGAACATGCCGATGTTATTGCGATGATTGTGCGCTTTGCAACAACTTCTCAAGGAGAGGCCAAAGAAGCTACTTCATCATTAAAAAAAGTGAAAAACCCTGATACTGATATTTTGATGGTGTTAAACCAAGAAGAAAACACTAGACACGGCTATCGCTACAAATATTCTGGTTATTATGGTAATTACTAAAGCCGAGTTAAAAGAATAATCATTATTCAGATTGTAATTTAGACAACTCTTTTTGCAGGGTTTCATAAACGCCAAGCTGTTTTTTAAGAGCTTTCAAACGCTCTTTAGCAATCTTAATTTGAGTTTCAAGCTCCACAATATTTTGTTCATCTTGCTTTGAGCGTTCTGAATATTCTCCCGACATATCCATGATATGGAATGCTTGTTGCAACTGAGCGTCAATACGCTTTTGCAATCCATTAATTTCTGAGCTAACGCCACTTATCACCTCATCAAGTGCAGACTTAACCGACTTAAAGCGAAGTTCATCACTTTTCCTATCTCTATCAGGTGATCTTGTTCTAAAAGTAAGGATATTAAAAACCATCAGGAAAAACCAGTTCTGGATAAGTTAGCTATAATATTACATAAAACAACTATTTTGTTAAGCACAATTACATTGTAAAATTAATGTCCATTTCCTGAGAGAAACTCATTTACTATTGTTAAGAATATAATCTTAATATCCAGCCATACTGAAGCATTTTGAATATAAGCCATATCATGTTCAATTCGTGTTATTGCCAGCCCTTTTTTATTAGTTGGGCCACGATAACCATTAGCCTGCGCCCAGCCTGTTAGTCCAGGCATAACCTCATGACGTAAGTTATAATAAGGAACGACCTGCCTAATTGGCAGCTCACCCCCCAACTGACCATAGACATGCGGTCTTGGCCCAACAAAGGACATTTCACCCCGTATGATATTTATTAATTGTGGCAATTCATCAATGCTAGTTTTACGCAATATTTTACCGATTTTTGTTATTCTACAATCATCTTCTTTTGTCTGCGCAACTCCTGAAACATCAGATCTATGATGATACATGGTTCTAAACTTAAACATCTTAAAGGAGCGGTTTTTATATCCAACTCGTGTCTGGTGAAAAAAGATAGATCCCTTGCAGTTTAATTTAATAAGCAAGGCAATAAATATCAAAAATGGGGACAATATTAATAAAGCACTGCTCGCCAAGGTCAAATCCATGATACGTTTAAAGAAAAGATTTACCCTATCTAAAAATTCTACTTCAGGGATAATTGGAAGCCTTTTTTTCCAGACGCAGTTCAACCCAGAATGACTTGAAACTTGGGCTTCTTCTTTTCCAACGCCCAAATAATATTCACTATCAAGAGAGACTACAGGCCATAGCTCATTAATTGTGGCATCCTCTGACCTTGCCAATCGCAACATACTATCCACCACCTCCCAAAATAGTAAACAAATTATTAACAATTTGATACACTTAATACCCTGCAAAATCAAGCTATAGCTAAATCAAGCCATAGTTTACCATTTTAACACGTGCTAACTCTTCTCTTTCTCATTCTGATATGGCTTCCAATTTAAGTCAGTATATTCTTAGCAGATACTTAATCATTCTGGCGCAATCTGTCCCATTAATTATAGAGGTATTTTCTTGACAGCTCTGACAATTACAATGATTTTAGCCATATTTCTTTCTCATTACGGGAAGGTATTTTCTTTGATGTTAGGAGCTTTTCTATTAACTCTATTATTTGCTTTAATTCTGATTACTGGCAATATTTCATTGCAATATTTAATTCTGACCAGCCTATCTATTTTTGGTTTTAATTTAGGGATAATTTTAACATTTATGGCAAAATACTTTAATACTGAAATAATATAAAGGCTCTTCAAACCTAAGGCATATCGCGATCAAATAAAATTTGAATAAAATTCAATAGAAAATAATAATTTGCCTCATTCATATTAGCACTCATTATAAAATCAGGAGTGGTAATATGAATAAGAAATTTAATATAATAGTTGGAATATTTCTGACTTTTACAATGTTCGGCGCTAGCATTGCTCATGCTAAAATTAGCCCAAATATTAATAGTAATAGCATTTGAGATATTGTTGAGCGTTCAACGGTAATCCCCTCATTAAACATGGGGGGATTACCGAAGAAAATTGGATAAGATTTCAACTAGGCATAAGATTGACAATTAAGGATTGGCAAACTAGTATTTAGCTAGTTATTCTAATAGCTATACTTTTAGTGGCTATACTAGGGACGATATAATGTCATCATTATTCATGCGGGTAACATTAGCATTTGTTTTTCTATTTGGTAGCGTTTTTGCTGTGTTTGCACAAGGAACAACTAGCTTGCCTACGGTTGCTCTATGTGAAGCTGAAGCTGGTACATGCATCAATTCTGCACAGACTTATATGAATGCACTAGTTGTTCAGGCATTGCCAGCAGAGCAGTTTTCTCAATCATTAGCTGATTATGTTATTGCACTTGCAGCACTTGCTCAAGCTAATGCTGAGTGTAATTTAATAGATAGTGAGATTGCACAAGCGATTTCACTTGCTGCCTCATATGCTATTGACCCTGATCAAGGTGCGCAACTGGTAACCATTGGTGAAACAATTGGCGCTTGTGAGAATTTCGCAACTGCTGCTATTGATCCTGTCGCTAGCGCTAACTAAACATAAATCATTTTTATAAAAAAAGCTGGATGCGTTTGTATACAGCTTTTTTGCGTCAACAAACACCATTGAATAATGACATAGCCTTCTACATAACGTGCTGTAATATATGCATTTTTTCTAGTTACAAAAAATTTGATTAAAATTTGAACTAAATTCAAAAGATAATAGAAACTCGCCTAAGTCATATTGTTACTCACTGCAAATCAGGGAATAGTAAAATGAGTATCAAAAAAATAATAGCCAATTCAATTATGGCTCTAACATTGCTAAACACAGGTTCAGCACTAGCTAAAATTCCAGATAATATAGAAATAGCTTTAAAGCCATCAATATCAGTTAGCTCTTTAGGTGACAACTTTTTAGGATTAAATTCAAAAGCAAAAACTAAAAAATATGCCTATGAGAATATTTTTCCAAAAAATATTATTGTTGAAAAATCAGCGGCAAGCTCTCCATTAGGCTTTCAGATTTTTTGCCTTCAAAATTCTAGTGAATGCAAAGCTGGGGTAAGCACAACAATAGATTATAGCTTTAGGGTGATGCAAAAAATAGCCTATGTAAACAGAACTGTAAATCTTGCTATAGCTCCACGAAATGATGTAGGCACAGATAAATGGTTAATTAATGTAAGTGTTGGCGATTGCGAAGAATACGTGCTTGCCAAGCGTGCAAAACTAATAAAAACTGGTGTTCCTGCTGGAGCTTTAAGAATTGCAACCGCAACCACCAAAGAAGGCGTAGGTCACGCTGTTCTTATAGTTCGCACACATAAAGGCGATATGGTTCTTGATAACCTAACCAATGCGATTAAAACATGGGATAAAGTTGAGCATACATTTATTGCTATTTCAGGCGCTAACCCAAGTAAATGGTCAATTATAGGCTAGAGCTACCTAGAATATAAGAATTAATACCCTGCAGAACGCTCGCTGAATTAAACTCAGTGGGCGCTTTGCTGTTTCTTCAAATTACATTTCCAATGAAAACTAAAAATAATTCATAACAATAAACACTATAAATTCTTCGTGGTCATATTCAAATTGGTTTATATAATAATGGTAATACCCCCAATATTTAATAGCATTTATAAGTAGAATTTTCTTATAGTTAAGTGAAGGAGATTTTATATGAAGCGCTCTAGGTATTCTGACAGCCAAATTATTGGTATATTAAAGTAAGCTGAGGCTGGGACACCTGTTGCTCAGCTTTGCCGTGAACACGGCATGAGTAATGCCAGTTTTTATAAATGGCGCACTAAATATGGCGGCATGGATGCATCATTGATGGGACGCATGAAGCCGCTTGAGGCAGAGAATGCCCGTCTCAAGAAGATGTATGCGGACGTGCAATTACAGAACGATGTCATCAAGGATTCCATGTCAAAAAAGTGGTGAGACCGTCTTTACGGCGAGCAATCGCTAAAGCTTATGTGTCCAAAGGGCGCTTAAACATTCGGACGGCCTGTCATGCATTTATGATTAGCGAAACGTGCTATCGCTATAGTGCAAAGCTTAGCGATGAGAATTCGCAAATTGTTTTATTTCTTGTCGCCGTCGTTCGCTTTGCTCACTACCCCGGACACCCCCGCCATAACTGGCTTGAACTCCTGACTAAGCGCAATCGTAATTGGGGCTTTAAGTTATGTTTTTTGTATTTGCGTAATGTGAAAGGTTATAAGTGGAATCACAAGCGTGTGTATCGGATTTATCGCGAATTAGAGCTCAATTTGCGGATTAAACCAAAAAACCTATCATTGCAATAGCTAGAAAAATCATCCTAATCGCTAACGCTAAAATTAGAGATGGAGTGTATAAAATTAACTGAGTTGATGACAGCGTGTAAATTGCGCATGATATTTTGACTAAAAGAAGCATCAATTTCCGTTGTCATGCCGTTTCAAAACGGCATGACAACGGAGGGGTATAGCTGACGCCGAAGAGCTACAACTCTATGACAGACCATTAAACAACCAAAACCTACCGAGTAAGCCGCTTATAACTCATACGCTTAGGATTAACCGAGTTCGCCCCTAACCTGCGAATTTTATCTTGTTCGTATTCGTAGAAATTGCCCTCAAACCATTCAACATGGCTATCGCCTTCAAAAGACAACATATGCGTAGCCAAGCGATCCAAGAACATTCTATCGTGCGAGATGATTACTGCGCACCCTGCGAATTCTTCTAGGGCTTCTTCTAGTGCTGCTAAAGTTTCGGTGTCTAGATCGTTGGTTGGCTCATCGAGTAGTAGGACGTTTGAGCCTGATTTTAGCATTTTTGCTAGATGCACTCTGTTACGCTGACCGCCTGATAGGTTGCCAACTTTTTGTTGTTGGTCGCCGCCCTTAAAATTGAATGTTGAGCAATAGGCACGAGAATTCATTTCACGTTTGCCGAGCATTAAAATATCACTGCCTTCAGAAATTTCTTCCCATACGGTTTTATTATCGTCCAAACTATCACGGCTTTGATCAACATAACCAAGCTTTACATTATCAGCAACTTCAATAGTGCCGCTATCTGGTTTTTCTTGCCCTGTAATCATGCGAAATAGCGTGGTTTTACCTGCGCCATTTGCCCCGATAATGCCGACAATACCACCGGGGGGTAGTTTGAAGCTCAAATTATCAATTAGCAATCTTTCGCCATAACCCTTAGAAACTTCATTGAGATCAATAACCCTATCGCCCAAACGCTCCCCTGCTGGAATAATAATTTGTGCAGAAGTGCTTTGCGTTCTGGCTTCGTTGATTTTGACCAACTCATCATAGGCCTTAAGACGAGCTTTAGATTTGCTTTGACGGGCTTGTGGGCTTTTGCCCATCCATTCTTGCTCACGCTCCAACACTTTAAGCCTTGCAACATCTTCACGACCCTCTTGCGCATAGCGCTTGGCTTTTTGCGTTAGATAGGCGGAATAATTGCCCTCATATGGTATGCCACGACCACGATCAAGCTCGAGAATCCAACCCGTAACATTATCTAAGAAATATCTATCGTGAGTGATTAGCAAAACCGAGCCAGTATATTCACGCAAATGACGCTCTAGCCATGCGGTTGTTTCAGCATCAAGATGGTTGGTTGGCTCATCTAGCAATAATAAATCTGGTTTGCTTAGCAAAAGTTGACAAAGCGCAATGCGGCGTTTTTCACCGCCTGAGAGATTTTCAACTGAAGATGTTGGTTCAACACAGCCCAAAGCCTCCATTGCCATTTCTACTTGGCTATCTAGATCCCACAGGTTTTGCGCATCAATCTCATCTTGTAATTTTGCTGCTTCGTCTGCTGTTTCGTCAGAATAATTCATCATTAAATCATTATATTTATCAAGAATTGCTTTCTTATCCTTCACGCCAATCATTACGTTGCCAATAGCATCAAGGCTTTCATCGAGTTGCGGCTCTTGCGATAAATAACCTACGCTTGCGCCATCGGCTAGCCACGCTTCGCCATTAAACTCACTATCTAAGCCTGCCATGATTTTTAGCAAGGTAGACTTACCTGCGCCGTTTGGCCCAAGCACACCAATTTTTGCATCGGGATAAAAACTTAAATTAACACCGTCCAAAACCTTTTTGCCGCCAGCATAAGATTTTGAAAGATTAGACATGTGATAGATAAATTGGCGAGCCATAGAATTTCCTTAAAATAAAATTGCCTCAAAATAAATTTGTTCTATGCCTATCTAAGGCAACGCAAGGCAAAAGAAAAGGGCGCTTTTTTTAAAGCGCCCAATTTCATAATAGTTTTGAACTTGATTATTATGCTACGGCTCGTTCCGCCTCATAATGTGTATCAGCCTCAATTTTAAATACCTCAACAATTTGATCAAGCTCGTTGGCTTGCGCTTCGGTTTGCTCAATGGCAGCATTTGTTTCTTCAACTAGTGCTGCGTTATGTTGCGTCATTTCGTCCATTTGACGAACCGCTCCATTTACCTCTTCAAGCGAACTTGCTTGCTCACGACTATTTTTTGCTATGCTCTCAAGTAGGCTTGAATTTTCACGTACTGATTCT
>Ga0256834_1002371_pt1 | contig 11947 bp, 13 predicted proteins | sample 4281140metaG_FD_190536 | JGI IMG/M metagenome (GOLD analysis project Ga0256834, IMG submission 190536) | Hydrothermal vent microbial communities from East Pacific Rise, Pacific Ocean - 4281-140 | ecosystem: Environmental > Aquatic > Marine > Hydrothermal vents | place: Pacific Ocean: East... | reverse complement strand
CTTTTAATAGCGATACTGCTTCATCTTTTGTATTATATCTAGTAGTAGTCACATTAGATACTACAGGAGCTTCAAAACTATCATTAATCATATCAGACATTAAATCAGCTAGAGGTTGTTGTGCAGAGGCTAATAACTCACAATGAGAGGCAACTGACATATTAAGCAATAATGCACGTTTAGCACCAGCATCTTTAAATGTTTGCTCTAAAGATATTAAGTCTGATTTCATACCAGCTACAACTAATTGTCCATCTTGATTATAATTAGCTGGCCAAACTTTTTTTCCAGCACTCTGTGCATCTGCACAAGCTTTCTCAACGCTATCATCATCAAGACCAACTAAAACCATCATGCCAGCTTCAATACTAGAACAAGCTTCTTGCATAAATTTTCCACGATTATGAACTAATTCAATAGCATCAACATAATCAATAGCACCACTTGCGCATATTGCAGAAAACTCACCTAAAGAGTGACCTAAAAAAAGTTCAGCTTTAATATCTGGACATGCCTCTTTAAATAACCTATATGCAACCATCTGAACAAGTAAAATTGCGGGTTGCGTATATGCTGTTTGACCAAGTCTATCATTTTGCTGAAAAATTAACTTTTTAAAATCAACACCAATTCTTTCTCCAGCTTTTGAGAACATTTCACGAGCAATTTCACTTGTTTCATAAAAATCTTTTCCCATACCTACTGTTTGAGAACCTTGTCCTGAGAATATCATTGCTATTTTTTTTGACATTTTTTTCCTTTATATTGATAATCTAATTAGTTTACCCCATAAGGGAAACTATAAATACTGCTTATTATCAGCTATTTTTTTTCTAAGTGTATTTCTATTTAAACCAAGTTTATTTGATAGTTGCAGTTGTGATTTATACTTACTTAAACCGGCACGAATAAGTGGAACTTCATAAAGGTAAAGTAAATTTCTATAGTCACTATTTGAGCCTAATTTACCCTCAATATAGTTTTCTAAAATATTAATAAGTTCAACATCATTAATGTCTTGAAGCAATGAGCTTATCATAATTTGCCTCTTTAGAGAGTTTGAATTTTGACTTAAATCTGGTCTAAAATTTTTAATATCTAAAGTGGTGCTTATATTAAAAAAATTTGATGCCTCTTGCATATATATTTTTTTCAACTCTTCAACATCTTCAGGTCTTTGTGACAATGGTGGAATATCAAATTTTACACTAAAAATGTCATCTATATACTCATTATAAAAAGAGCTTTTAGCTGTAGCAATCAGTCGCACAGAGTTTTTTTTTATAAGGTCTAAAACTTTTTTTATATTAGGCATTTTTTCAAAATTAACAATTATAATCTCTTTGAAACTTTGAAGTGAAATTAAAATTTCATCATAATTTGATCCATCAATAACTGGAGCATCATTTAAAATATATTTTGCAAGAGTTTTTTTACCAACACCAACTTCTCCACCAATAATTGCATTTACATTTAGTGTTTTTAGTAATGTTGCTGTTTTATATGCCTGTGCAGAGGATGCACAAGCTGTTACGAAATTAGTTGCATCCACAACCAGTGCCACCACCAGTACTACCACCAGTACCACAACACTCATCATCTTGCTTATTCTCTTCAGGAATACCAGTAACAAGTTCTTCAGCAGATGCTTCTCTAACATTATTAATAACTACACTAAACATTAAGCTTTTCCCAGCCAAAGGATGATTAAAATCAAGAACTACAGTCTCTTCTTTAACCTCTTTTACATTAACTTGTACAGTTCCACCTTGCTCATCTTGACCATATAAAGTTAAACCAACTTCTAAATCAATTCCTGTAAATTGATCTTTTGGAACCTCTTGAAACGCTTCATCATTAACTGGACCATACGCATCATCAGCATTAACAAGGATATCACCTTTATCACCAATATTCATATCAGAAATACCTGATTCTAAACCTGGAATAATTTGTTCTTTTCCAAACATAAATACTAATGGTGCACCACCAATATTACTGTCTACTATCTTGTCTCCGTCTTTTACTTCGTATTCTAATGATACTATTTGATTAGCTTGAATTGCCATTATATTAACCTTTTATTTTAATTTTGAATTTTACCATTTTTTTATTTATTTGCGCTGAAGTTTTTTTATATATTTACTTTATTAAACTTAATTCTTTTTTAGCTTTTTGTGAATATTCAGAAGATGGATATTTTTTTATTATCGATTTAAAAAATGCTTTTGCATTTTTTAAATCATCTAAATATTTCATTGATAATGCTGAATTAAACATCAACTTTGGCATAAATTTTGGTATATAATTAGACTTAGAATAAAGTTTTGCACTCATCTTATAATATGCTAATGCCTCACTGTAATTTTTTCTATAATATTTCATATCTGCTATCATATAGTTTGAATAAGCTGGTTTATAATTTTTTTCTATTAAGTACGAATATAACTCTATCGCTTTTGAATAATATAATTTATCATAATTTTTTTTAGCCTCTGTCGCTATATCACCTTTAGACTTAGAAGAAAAAGAGGAGCTTTCATTGCTACCTGATTTTAATTCTTTACCTACTAATTGCTTAAATTTATTAACATCATTTACCAAATTGTTAAACTCTTTTTTTGATACATAATTTTTATTAATAATATCAACCAGTGAACTTAATTCAATAATAGCTAAATTTATTTTAACTATTTCATCAGTATTTTTTTGAGATATTGTTTGATTTATTTGACTAATATCAGAAAGTCTTTTTTCAAGTTCATTCGAATTATTAATTCTATCAATATTTAGCTGATTATAATTTTGTAAATTTTGTTTATTTTTATGAGCATTTCTGCTTAAACTCTCAACTACACTTTGAAGACCATCAATTCTATCTCTTAATGATTCTAGTTCATTTGATTGGTTATTACTCTTTACAATAACTTTACTAAGATTTTTTTTATTTTTTAATAAAAGCTGTTCTTCTGATGTTAAACCATAAGGGCTAGGACTGTTCATATCACCAGCTCCAAATGCAGATGGTTCTGCATAAAGAGATAAACTAGTTAATATAAAAGCAGTTAAATATGCAACTAACTTACTATTCATTTATTATGGAAGAAGTTTAAAGTCTACACGACGATTTTTTGCCCAACAGTCTTGTGATTTATCACTACATGTAGGATTTGATTCACCATAGCTTACCATTGTGATACGATTAGTTTTTACACCCTCAGCTATTAATGCTTTTTTAACAGCATCTGCACGCTTAAGTCCAAGTGCAAAATTATATTCATCACTTCCCCACTCATCACAATTTCCCTCAAGCTTAATTATAAATCTATTTGCAACACTATTTAAAATTTTTGCACTTTGTGAAATCTTTGATTGCATCTGTGAATCAATACTATATTCATCAAAAGCAAAATGGATAGATGACATTTTCTTTTCAAGTGAAGCCATATTCATCTCGCTACTATCAGCAATAACGTTATCATTCTCAGCAATAATATTTACACTATCATCAATAACACTTACGCTATCATCAGATACATTTTCTACCAATGAAGCATTTTTAGATTGATTTATACTACTATCGCTCGGTGATGGACTATCACTACATCCTGTTAATAATAATAATGCAACTGCTACACTAGAGATAATTACTTTTTTCATGTTTACGCCTTTTTTTTATATTTCAATTAAACGATTGTATCAAAATAATATTAATTATAAATTATATTACCAATCCATTGCTTGAACTTTTCCATATTTCAATGGAAATAAGTAGTTTTTATTATGATTTAATCTTATAATACCTATAGAACTTTGATTTTTGTAATTTTTAATAAATATTACAGCATCTCCATCATTTGAAAATCTTGGAAATTCATTTACTCCACTTGCGGTTAAACGTCTTATAAAATCTGTTTTAGTAGATATAATATGTAGATTAAATGTATTTCTAGAAAATGCGTTTGAACTCTCACGAGCTTTATATACTATATACTCTCCATTAGCAGTACATGAAGCATTACTTTTTCCATAATATACCATTTGCTCAATATCATTAGTATAAAGTCCTTTAGAAAAAATATTTGGATAACCTAAGCGATTTGATACAAATACTATTCTATCATTACCCATAAACTGACCACTTACATCTATCCCTTTATACTTTGTAACTCTTTTTACTTTTTTTGTTTTAACATCATATAGATAGATGTCTGGTTGACCTTTTGGAGCCATTGTTAAAAGCAACTTTGTACCATTTGCATTTACATCTGAACAAGTCATCATCCCCTCAGATGATATAAGACTAGTTATCTTTGCTGATCTTGTATCAACATGCTTAAGAGTTGGTTTAGTTTCATTTAATGATGTATAATAAAATCCGTTTTGCTTTTGTGATGACCATTTTGGAAATAGATTAAACCCACCCTTCACAACTACATGTTGATAAGATAGGGTATAATCTGCAATAACTATTTCAGATTTCAATGGAGCTACTACACGAGAAAATATAACTTTTCTTTTTATCCACTCAATTGAGGGACCACCCATAAAATTATTAACTTCGTATGCTATCGTGTGAGCTACAAACATATATTTTTTATGGTTTGAAATCTTATAGTTTTTCCTTAAAATAACTTCATTATTTTTAATTATTTTCATCTCAACACTAAAACCAGGACCATTATTTTCACTTAAATTATATTTTAAAACATAATTTATATTTTTGTTTTCAACATCTACTTCATTAGTATCAAAGTCGTTATTAAATTTACGTCTATCAACATTAAACAATGATATTACATTTAAATCAGCGACTAAAGATTTAAAAAACTTCATTTTAAGCGTTTCATCTTTATGAGTAGAGCCATCTTCAACCGCAATTGACGGTAAAGAGTCAATTTTTTTTATCACTTCTATCGTTGCATCACTAGCAAAAATAAAAGTAATTGTCATTAATATTGAAATTAAAATTTTCATATTTATTCCTTAGATGTTATAATTGTAATTAATCTAAAATTTTTATTGTCTGGATTACTTGGAAACAAAACATTTCGTAATCTATTTTTTATCTTCTTTAGTTCTTTATTAAAATCCTCATTATCAGATGGATTTAATATTCTAAAGTCTATCATCTTACCAATAGCACTAAGTTCAATAACTACTTTTGCAGATTTACCTTGAGTGTTTTGAGGTGGATTAAAATTTTCATATATTATTGTTTGAATTTTAGCTAAATATTCATTAACTTCATCTGCACTAGAGTTTTGCTTTGTATCTTTAGCAATATTTGAGTCCTGAATTGAATCTATTTTTTTATTTATCGATTCTACTTTATTTAACTCAGCCGTTTTTAGCCGTTTAGTAAGCTCTTGTAATCTTTTATTATCAATATTTTTTATATTTTTCTTTTTAATAGTTTTTGTAGATACATCACTAAAAAGATCATCTATACTAAGATCACTCTCAATCTCTTCACTTATTGGTTCTATATTTTTCTTTTGTACTTTTAAATTTTTTGTTGTTTGAGGGATAACCATATCTAAAGAAATAGAAATGAAATTATCTTTTTTAAGTGCATAGGATTTTATTTTAGCACTTGACATTAACATATATATAAACATAGAGATAAAAATAAAAAATATGGTAAAAGATATTAAACCACTAATGTAAAAATAATAGTTGCTTCTAACCATTTGTTGCTAATGAAACCTCTGTAAAACCTGATTGTTTTACTGCACCTAAAATTTCCATTACAACCCCATAATCTAAACTTCTATCAGCACTAATCAAAACAGTAGCTTTTAAATCAAGTTTCCTTGAATATTTATAAAAATTATCTTCAAATGAATTAAGATCAAAAATCTCTTTATTTACTTTTAAAACTAAATCTTTTCCAATGGAGATATGAACAGGTGGAATTTTTTCTAATTGTTTTGAGGTTGAACCTTGAGGTAATCTTATAGCTTCTTCATATACGATATTTGGTGCAATAACCATAAGTATTGCTAAGAGAACAAGCATTACATCAACAAGTGGAGTAATATTTAATTCAGGTTTTTCATCCCAATCATAATGCATTATTAATCTTTTCTTGAGAGAATCGCATCACTTTGCATCTGCAAAAAATTAATAATATCAAAAGACTTTCTTTTTAAAATTTGGTGATACGAATATGCAAAAATTGCTACAAATATACCAGCTGCTGTTGCTACTAAAGCATCTGAAACACCATTGCTAATAACAGACATACTTCCACTACTTTGACCAATATGAGTAAAAGTATCTAAAATAGAGACAACTGTACCAAACAAACCAATAAAGGGGGTAGTAGAAGCGAATACAGAGATAAGAGCTAAGCCTTTTGTTGCTTCTTTTGTAGCAGAGAGCATACCAAGGTCTAAAACCTCTTTTTTAGCGCTTGCATTCATCTGTAAAAACTTAAATAGATATGAATCATTATTAAGACTTGACGAACCAAGCAGTAAACCCTCAAAGGAGTTATTTTCTATCTTAAGCCAATTATTTAAAGAAAAGTATCTGTAGAAAAACACCCAGTTAAGTACTACGAAATATATAGCTAATAATATTAATACAGCGATGGTAACTGGATGGCTTATTAGATAAAAATCTAAAATTTTATTAAACATATATATTATAAAAGTTTTTGAGCTGCTGAATCAAGTTTTGCCGACACTGATGCAATTGCATTTCCAGCATCTTCAATACTTTTAACTAATTCTTTAGCATCTTCAAGGGCTTTTGCAATATCGCTTTCGCTTTCACCACGAATAGCAACTGCACCCTCAACTAAAACAACAGCTTTTTCTTCATCAACATTAACAACACCCCAGTTGATTAAAACTGATTCAGTTGTTTTATCTGATTTTTCAATATCTACTACTCCTGCTTCAAGTAAGGTTGAGACTGAAGAGTGATGTGCAAGAACACCAAACTCGCCCTCTTCACCAGGAAGAGTTACACTAATAACAGCATCATTAAAGATGCTACCATTAGGAGTTATGATTTCTAATTTAAATGTTTCCATTATAATCCTTTATGAATTACTTATTCTTATTCTTATTGTCTTTTTCAATTGCTTCATCCATGTTTCCAACCATATAGAATGAATTTTCAGACATATGATCACACTCGCCATCAAGAATCATTTTGAAACCTTTGATAGTATCTGCAAGTGAAACATATTTACCAGGAGAACCTGTAAATACTTCAGCAACAAAGAATGGTTGAGAAAGATATTTTTCAATTTTACGAGCACGCTCAACAACATTTTTGTCATCTTCACTAAGCTCATCCATACCAAGAATCGCAATGATATCTTGAAGATCCTTATATTTTTGAAGCGTTTGTTGAACACCACGAGCCACACCATAATGCTCATCACCAATAATTTGTGGATCAAGCAATCTTGAAGTTGAATCTAGTGGATCAACAGCAGGATAGATACCTTTTTCCGCAATTTTACGGTTTAGTACTGTAGTTGCATCTAGGTGAGCAAAAACAGAAGCAGGAGCTGGATCTGTTAAGTCATCCGCTGGTACATATACAGCTTGAACAGATGTAATTGAACCTGTCTTAGTTGATGTAATTCTATCTTGAAGTGCACCCATTTCACGAGCTAGTGTAGGTTGATAACCAACAGCTGAAGGGATACGACCAAGAAGTGCAGACATCTCTGAACCTGATTGTGCAAAACGGAAGATATTATCAATAAACATCAATACATCTAGACCTTTTTCATCACGGAAATACTCAGCCATAGTGATACCTGTAAGAGCAATACGGTTACGTGCTCCTGGAGGTTCACTCATTTGACCATAACAAAGTGCAACTTTATCAAGTACATTTGAGTCTTTCATCTCATGGTAAAGGTCATTCCCCTCACGAGTACGCTCACCAACACCAGCAAATACAGATAAACCATCATGACCCATTGCAACATTGTGAATAAGCTCCATAATAATAACTGTTTTACCAACACCAGCGCCACCAAATAAACCAACTTTACCACCTTTAGAATAAGGAGCAAGTAGATCAACAACTTTGATACCTGTCTCAAACATCTCTGTTGCAGTTGATTGATCAACTAATGGTGGAGGTGTACGGTGAATAGACCACTCTGGCGCATCAGTAATAGTTTCTCCACCATCAATAGTTTCACCAATTACATTAAAGATACGACCAAGTACCTTATCTCCAACTGGAACTTTAATAGGTGAACCTGTAGCAGTAGCATCCATACCACGAACTAAACCCTCACTCATATCCATCGCAATAGTTCTAACACGACCATCACCTAAGTGAGCTGCAACTTCTAGTACTAAACGAGTTTCAGTACCCTCAACATTTACATTAACTTCAATTGCTTCATTGATTACTGGAAGATACCCACTAAAATCAACATCAACAACTGGACCCATAACCTGGCTAATTTTACCAATCATATTTTTCTCCATTATTTCATAGACTCCACACCACTTATTATCTCAATAAGTTCTGTAGTAATAGCTGCTTGTCTTGCTTTGTTAAATTGAACATTTAAACTTTTAACCATGTCTTTTGCATTATTTGTTGCTGTATCCATTGCTTGCATTCGAGCTGAATGCTCAGCAGCAACTGAATCGATAAGTGCATAATACATATTATATTCAACATATCTACTAACTAAAGAATCAAGCATCTTCTCATCATCTTCAGCTTCAATCTCTAACATCGATTTTGCCTCAATAACTTCACAATTAACACTATCTGTATCAACCGGTAAAACTTTGTTTACATGTAACTCTTGAGTCATCATATTTTTAAATCCATTATAGATAATATGAACAGCATCAACTTTTCCATCTTTAAAATCTTCTATAGAAGTTTTGATGAATTTATCAGATCTTTTTTTATCAGGTTTTGAACTTAAATCAATTATAGAATCAAAAAGTTCAGTTTCATTATACTTATAAAATTCAACACCTTTTTTACCGATACCACTTAAACGCACTTTTACATTTTTATCTTTATACTCTTTTAAAAGCTTGTTAACAGCTTTAATTGTTTGAATATTAAAACCACCACATAAACCTTTATCAGCAGTTACAAAAATGATGTCAACAGTTTTAGGGTTTTTTACTTCGCTGAAACAACGATTATCAATTCCACCAACCTTATGACATTTAATACGTCCAGCTATTTCGGCAATTACCTGATTGAGTTTATCAGAATAAAGACGAGAACGCTTTGCGAGCTCCTCTGCACGACGAAGTTTTGCAGTAGATACAAGTTTCATCGCACGAGTTGTCTTTTGAGTATTACTAACACTCTTAATCTGTCTTTGAATATCTTTCAAGTTTGCCATTAATTAATCCTTAAGCTACTACAAAAGAAGCTTTAAACTCTTCAAGTGCTTTTAACATTAATGCTTTAGTATCATCATCAACTTTTGAAGCACTTCTAATGTTTTCAAAAATTTGAGGATATGACGCTTCTATAAATGGATACATCTCTGCTTCAAATCTAACTACATTTGATGCATGCATATCATCTAAGAAACCTTCATTACCAGCAAAGATAATAAGAACTTGTTTCTCAGCAGAAAGAGGAGAGAATGGACCTTGTTTTAAAACTTCTACCATTCTTTGCCCACGCTCTAGTTGATTACGAGATGTTTCATCAAGGTCAGATGCGAATTGAGCAAATGCTTGAAGTTCACGATATTGAGCAAGGTCAAGTCTTAGAGTACCAGCAACTTGCTTAGTAGCTTTAATTTGAGCAGCACCACCAACACGAGAAACTGAAAGACCAACATTAATTGCTGGACGAACACCTGAGTTAAATAGTTCAGTCTCTAAGAAAATTTGACCATCAGTAATAGAGATAACATTTGTTGGAATATATGCCGCAACATCACCCTCTTGTGTTTCAATAATTGGTAAAGCAGTAAGACTTCCTGCGCCATCTTCATCACATAGTTTTGCAGCACGCTCTAATAAACGAGAGTGAATATAGAAAACATCACCAGGATATGCTTCACGACCTGGAGGACGGCGAAGAATAAGTGACATCTCACGATATGCAACTGCATGTTTTGATAAATCATCATATACAATTAAACCATGTCTAGCGTTATCACGGAAATACTCACCCATTGCAACACCAGTATATGGAGCTAAAAATTGAAGGGCAGCAGCTTCAGCAGCTGTAGAAGATACAACAATTGTATACTCCATTGCACCATGTTCTTCTAAACGACGAACTATTTGAGCAACTGTTGATTCTTTTTGACCTACTGCAACATAGATACAAACAACACCATTACCTTTTTGGTTAATGATAGCATCTAATGCAACAGTTGTTTTACCAGTTTGTCTATCACCAATAATAAGCTCACGTTGCCCACGACCAATTGGAACCAGTGCGTCAATAGCTTTAATACCAGTTGCTAGTGGCTCATGAACAGATTTTCTATTCATAATACCAGGTGCCTTTTCCTCAACAAAACGAGTCTCAGTTGTCTCAATTGGACCTTTGCCATCAATTGGCTCACCTAGTGCATTTACAACACGACCAAGTAAGGCATCACCAACAGGTACACGAAGAAGTTTTCCAAGTCTTTTAACACTCATCCCCTCTTTAAGGTTTTCGCCAGAACCGAGGATAACTACACCAACTGCGCTTTCCTCAAGATTCATCACCAAACCTTTAATACCATCCTCAAACTCTACCATCTCTCCTGCCATAACATTGCTAAGTCCGTAAACTTGAGCAACACCATCTGCATAAGAAACAATCTTACCTGTTTCATTTATATCAACATTTAATTCAAAATTGTCAATACGTTCTTTAATTATTGAGCTGATCTCATCAGCCTGAATTTTTGCTACCACTACACATCTCCTCTCATGAATTATATTGCTTTAACAATATGTTCTATTATTTGATTGTTAATTCTGGTTTTTGAAAAGTTAATCTCAACACCTAAATCTTCAACATCTACTTTAATACCATCAAACTCATTTTTAACAAAATTAAGTGTTATTTTAGAGTCAAATTTTTTACCTAAACCAGCACTTAAATTTTTAATAACTTTTGAATCAATATCATTATTGCTATAGATAGTTCCTGAATAAACTTTACTACTAATTGCTATATCTTTTTTCATCTGTTTTGCTAAAGATGGAATAATGTTTAAACGATTATTTTCACCTAGCAATTTTATAAAATTATTTATTTTTTCAGATTTGGCAGATTTAACCGCATCCAATATAATATTTGTTTTATCATCTGTGCTTACAGCTGGATTTCCCATAATATTTTTAAACTTATCATCATTAAATGATAAAGAAATACTTGAAAAAATATCACTTATAGCTTCTAATGACTTATTGTCTAGATCGTGCTTTAAAGCTTTTATATATCTTTTTGCTATTAGTTCACTCATCTTAAGCCACCTTCTTTAAAATAACATTTGCCATAGCTTCTTGATCGAAATTATTGTTTGTCTCTGAAAGTAAACTTGAAATAGTGTTTTCTACAACATTACGAACCATTTTACGCTGCTCAAAATCCATAAGAACTTTTTGCTGAGAAGTTAAATTAGCTAAATCTATATCACATTGTGCCATGATGTTATCATTAACTATTTTATTTTCTTTTTTAGATGATTCTATTAATTCACTAGCAAAATTTTCAGCTTTAACTACCTTAGCAGCTGCATTTTTTTTAAGATTATCTGATTCAATTAGTCTATCTTTTACTTTTTGCAATTCATCAGCTATCCCTTGGCTTCTACCTGTAAAGTAAGCCTTCGCAGGTTCAGCTACAAAATACCAAATAAGTCCAGCAAAAAGAAGAAAGTTTATAGTTCTTTCAATTACATCTGTAGCTTCTATACTACTGGCTGCTAATGCATATGTTGATACAGTTAATAATAACAGTAAAA
>Ga0256834_1002370_pt1 | contig 11949 bp, 10 predicted proteins | sample 4281140metaG_FD_190536 | JGI IMG/M metagenome (GOLD analysis project Ga0256834, IMG submission 190536) | Hydrothermal vent microbial communities from East Pacific Rise, Pacific Ocean - 4281-140 | ecosystem: Environmental > Aquatic > Marine > Hydrothermal vents | place: Pacific Ocean: East... | reverse complement strand
AAAAGGGTACTACGAACCTCTAAACAGTTACAATATCTTTGTAAACTACGAACTCGGTATGCACTGTGTCGGTTTTGACATGAGCTACTGCTGCGTAATCCCTCCATACAATTCGATACAGGCGCAGACTGTTCGTTCCGGCATGGGCGGCGAAACACCGAAGCTTCTCAGCCCGTCCGACAGTGTAAAGCTCTACTACTACACAAAAGACAACTCCTACAGCGAGGGGAACAAGATGCGCTACTGGTCGGTTGCCAAGGATGTAGACGGCGACGGGCACTTCGACTCTCCCGGAGACAATATGGCAAACTATGTCTGGACCCATCTGTTTATATACAAGGATCTCGAAGGAACGCTTCCAGCCGATGCCAACGAGACAAAAAGACTCAGGATCGGCGAGCAGATAAGAGTGCGCTACGATTCGGGCCCGAGCGGCAAACCGATGGCGGGAGGCTATATGGAGTATGCCGACGGGGACGGCTCCAACGTAGTCTTTACCGATACCATGGTGCCTGCCGTGAAAAATGTACCGCTGACGCTTACGGCATCGTATATCTGGGACGCTCTGGGACTTCCCCTGACGGCATTCAACGACAGCCGCAGACGCGGTACGATACGCTCCGTCACCCAGAAAGACTTTCAGCCGTTTCAATACTCGGTAGTACAGCTTCGCTCCGGTGACGGAAAGCCGATACTCGATGAACAAAAGAGGATCATAGAGTATTTCGGGACCAACCCGGTCGATATTCCAAACTGCTACGCCTGCCATTCAAGAGAAGGAGTAGCGGCGCAGATGGCAAGAGAAGAGGGGCTCGAATATTCGGATAAAGAGTACGACTACTGGAAAAGCTATCCCGATACGAGCGAATATATGGCAAGGCTGGCCGAATCGTCGATAAATATCCTCTCACTGCACGACGCCCACCACAAAACGAACTTTCTATCAGACTACAAGCCCGACGCTCCGGGAAACAGACTCGGAAAAACCGGACCGGTAAACTGTGCGGACTGCCACGGCGACAACATATCCGGCAATCTGCAATCCCCAAGACCCACGGCTACAGGCTACAAAGCCGTAAAAGCGAAACCTCTGACCGAAGCTATACACGCTTTTCATCTTGCGATGGTACCGATGCCGGATGCGGCCGGGCGCAGCCAGTCGTGCCAGGCGTGCCATCCGACCCATTTCCAGGACCCGTCGATGAACGACGACACCAACCCATTCAGAGTTTTCGACAGATACGGCAAGGCGCGCTTTAGCGACAAGGATGTAAGAGAGAGCGGGGGCGGATGCTATCTGCGCAGAGACGCCCATACAAACCCGGAGGCCAAACCGCCCTTTTTCCTGAACGAATACGGAAAGTATATGCTCAACGAAGTGAGTATGAAGGATGAGAACGGCAAAAGAGTCGAAAAGATGCGCGGCCTCTACTGTACCAACTGCCACAACAAAATAGCCCAGACCTTCTATCGTACCGACGATCTTGAAAACGTACAGCGCCTCGAAGGAAAAACGTTGCGAAACCGTACGATGGACGAGATAGTGGCCGCAATGACCGGCGGAGACAAGGAGCGATTCAAGGAGCTTGCGGATCCGAAAACCACCGGAGAAAACGAAGTACTGAAATACTATACGGAACACAAATCCGCCACCCTCGTCAAAAATATATCCCACGATGGGCTCGATCTGAAACCATGGAACTATCCGAAAGGAGAAGCCGTACCGTATAGTGCGGTTTCGGCCGGAAGCGACTGGTGGCTGAGTGCGAGCGAGCCTCACTGTGCGGACTGCCACCTCGCCCCATTCGTAGAGAGTATGGGAGGAGACTACTTTCCGATCGATCAGCCAAACAAGCTCTCGCTCTATCGATACTCGAAAGCGCACGGCGACCTGGCCTGCCAAAGCTGCCACGAATCTATTCACGGTCTATACTCCGCGCGATACGAAGGGCCCAGACACACAGTCGATCTAACTACGCACGAACAAGCACTCCAGTACAGTCCGGACGGCAAGTATACCGGGCCTGTCACCTGTGCGGCGTGCCACACGGTAAACAGAAAAGGTGTGCCCAAAGAGCTCGCAGGAACGGAGTATGAAAACGACTACTGGGCTTCTGTCACACTGATACACTTCATGCGTTCCGGCGATCAGAAGCTATCTATCGAAGAGCTTGTCAGAAAATACCCCTACAAAGAGTCGAGCGAAATTGTAAAGAGAGGCTGGAGATAGATAGCGTCGCTGCGCATCTGATACGGGGGGAGGGAACGGAAACCGATAGAGGGCATACAGCCCTTTGTCTCCTTCGACTCCCGTAAAAGTGGAGAGTCGTTGAAGTATCCGATATTTGCCTTGAAATCCTCACTCGATCCCGGATACGAAGAGTGTGAAAATCGACGACCTGAAATGAAGTATCTGGATCGATTTCGGCACTCTGTTTGAAAGAGCGAGAAGATAAGAAGCCGCTGCCCTTGCGCCTTCTTGTAAACTATTCCCCCGCATTTAGCGCTTATTTATGGAAATTATGGAAAAATGCAGGCAATTTTAAGGCCGCAGCAGTATGCGGCATATCCAAGGAGCGGTTAGATCATGATAGATTTCAAGCAGTTCGTAAAATACTCCAAGCCGGGTCCAAGATATACCAGTTACCCGACGGCAGTGGAGTTTGGCGAAGATTTCACCTACGACAGATACCTCGAAAAACTGGCGGGCCGGGATGCCAAAAAGCCGCTCTCTATCTATATCCACCTCCCCTTTTGTCGCAGTGCCTGCTACTTTTGCGGATGTAACGTCGTCTTCACATCCAAAGAGGAGAAGAAGAGCAGATATATCGACTACCTCAAACGGGAGTTCGAAATTCTGGCTTCGAGTATGGATACATCCAGCGATGTCGTACAGTTTCACTTCGGAGGCGGCACTCCTACATTCTTCAGCGCCGAACAGCTTGACGATATCATGACGACACTAAAAGGCCACTTTCCAAACTTCACAGAAGATGCCGAAGTGAGCTGCGAAATAGATCCGAGATTTTTCAACGAAGAGCAGATGAAGGTGCTCAAAAAGCACGGCTTCAGCCGTATAAGTTTCGGCGTACAGGACTTCGAGCCGGTCGTACAGCAGGCTGTACACCGCATTCAGCCGTACGACATCACCAAAGAGGCGGTCGATCTGGCCAGACGCTACGGTATCGAGAGTATCAACATCGACCTGATCTACGGCTTGCCGTTCCAGACGCTCGAGAGCTTCAAAAAGACACTCGAGCTTGCGCGCTCTCTCGATCCGGACAGACTCGCGGTATTCAACTACGCTCACGTACCATGGCTCAAAAAGACGATGCGCAAACTCGACGAGACGACCATACCCAGTCCCGACGTGAAGCTGGCCATCTTACAGCACACTATAGACTACTTTACGAGCAACGGCTACAAAATGATCGGAATGGACCACTTCGCCAAGCCCGAAGACGAGCTGTTTCAGGCGATCGAGAAGGGTGAGCTGCACAGAAACTTCCAGGGCTACACCACCAGAGGCGGCGTAGATCTGCTGGGAATCGGACTCACCAGCATCGGAGAAGGTGCGGACTACTATGCGCAAAACTACAAGGAACTGCCCGAATATGAAGCGGCCATAGATGCCGGAAGGTTGCCGTTTTGGCGCGGAGTGGAGCTAAACGAGGACGACCTGGTGCGAAAAGCGGTCATAATGGATCTGATGAGCAACTTCAAACTCGATATAAAAAAGATCGAAAAGATGTTCGGTATAGATTTTGCGAACTACTTCGCCGACGCTCTGCAGGAGCTGGAGCCGATGGTGGAAGAGGGACTCGTGCAGATAACAGACGATGCGATCACCGTTTCACAGACCGGTACACTGGTGATACGAAACATAGCGATGCCGTTTGACGCATATATGCAAAAGCATGCATCGAGCAAAAAAACCTTCAGCAAAACGGTATAAGAGCGGATGTTCAACTACACATCTATCAGCGACGCCTGCATCAAGTGCGGAAAGTGTATACCGGTCTGCACCATCCACCAGGTCAACCCGGACGAAACGACGAGTCCGCGCGGGTTTATCGATCTGCTTGGGGCCCACGAACGCGGTGAACTCGATATAGATCAAAACGCCAAGCAGATCTTCGAAAGCTGCTTTTTGTGCACCAACTGTGTCGATGTCTGCCCCAACGACCTTCCTACCGATATGGTGATCGAGGAGGTGCGAAAGGAGATCGCCGACAGATACGGCATAGCATGGTACAAACGTCTCTTCTTTTTCCTCCTGCGTCACAGAAAGGTGATGGATATCGCCAGCAAGCTGGGCTACGTCTTCAAATCGTGTGCGGTAAAATCGGACCAAAAAAGAGGCGGCCTGATTCCAAGATTCGATCTTCCGATCATCAAAAAGGACCGTCTGCTCCCTTCTATGGCCGCCACCAGCGTACTGAACTCATACAGGGAGCGGCTCGATCACGGCGGTAAAGGGCGGGTGGCCATCTTCATAGGATGTCTTGCCAACTACAACTACACCGGCATCGGCCACTCTTTGGTCAAGATTCTAAAAAGGCTCGAGATCGACATCTTTTTCGCCAAGGACCAGAAGTGCTGTGCGGCACCTGCATATTTCACGGGAGATTTTGCGACTGTAGAGGCTCTGGCAAAAAGCAATATAGAATATTTCGAGAGTTTCATCGACGAAGTCGATGCCATCATCGTACCGGAGGCTACCTGCTCGGCGATGATCAAGCACGACTGGGCCGTCTTTTTCAAAAACCGCGGCATGGATGAATGGGCTGCACGAGCCGAAAAGCTGAACGAAAAGATATACATGGCGACAGAGTGGCTCGCAAAATGCACAGAGCTTCCCTCGCTGCTTGAAAACAGCGGAGTCGCATCCGATCTGCTGGTAACGTATCATGATCCGTGTCACGCCAGAAAGGTACAGGGAGTCTACAAAGAGCCGAGAGCTCTGCTCGGGCAGAACTACAAGATGGCGGAGATGAGCGACCCCAACCGCTGCTGCGGCTTCGGCGGTGTGACGATTCAAACAGAGAAGTTTCATCTTGCGGAGGCGGCCGGCAAGCCCAAAGCCGCCATGATCAACGAAACCGGTGCGGATATCGTAGCGGCCGAGTGCAGCGCCTGCCGTATGCAGATAAGCGACTCCCTGTATAGGGCCGACTCCAAAGCGGTTTTCAAAAACCCGATCGAACTTATAGCCGATGTTCTGGAGAAGAGCGATGCGTAGATTCGGATTGATTCTGCTTTTTGGGGTGCTTCTTTTTGCCGGATGTACCGGAACGACGGGACCGAAAACTCCCGGCAGATGCAGCGACGCTCTCTACGGCGTCAAATGGGATGTGATAATGATAGACAACACTCCCGTATCTCTTGAAAAGATGCCGTTTATCCGTTTCTCGAAAGATGGCGCCATTGGCGGATTCGGCGGCTGCAACGCATTTTTCGGGGAGGCTTCCGTCACGGAAACCGCGATCGACTTCATCAATATAGGCGGCACGAGACGCTACTGCGCCGGGCAGGAAGGTGAAACAGAAAGAAGGATATTCTCCATCCTCAAAGGAGTCAAATGGTGGCAGTTTGACGAAGATGACGATCTGGTGATCTTCGATGACGAACACAGGCTCATTTTGAAAAAAAGCGCCGGGTGATGGAGTACTGGCGACACATCTACGAACACTTCGATCCGATAGCCTTTTCACTCGGGCCGATAAAGGTGCACTGGTACGGCATAATGTACGTACTCGCCCTTCTGACGGCTCTTTACGCGGCAAAGCTCTACGTAAAAAAGGATCACTACCCGGTAGACGACAAGACACTTGAGAGCTACTTCATCTACGTTGAAATCGGCGTAATTCTCGGCGCCAGACTCGGCTATATTCTATTTTACGATCCCCATACACTCTACTACCTGACCCATCCGTGGCAGATCTTCAACCCGTTTCACGGCGGAACATTCACCGGAATAAGCGGCATGAGCTATCACGGTGCGGTCATCGGCTTCCTCATAGCGACATGGATCTTCATCAAGCGGAGCAAAACATCCTTCTGGATGTGGATGGATCTGGTCGCGTTGAGCGTGCCGGTAGGCTACATATTCGGCCGGATAGGGAACTTTCTCAATCAGGAGCTTGTCGGTCGGGCTACGGAAGTGCCGTGGGGGATCTATGTAAACGGAACTCTGCGCCACCCGTCACAACTATATGAAGCCGTTTTGGAAGGTGTGCTGGTGGCTTTGATACTCTTTTTCTACCGAAAGAGGCAGCGTTTCGAAGGAGAGCTTATAGCTCTTTATGCAGTTTTGTACGGTACTGCCCGCTTCATAGCGGAGTTTTGGAGAGAACCGGATATCCAGCTCGGCTTTATCTGCTGCGGGTGGGTTACCATGGGTCAGCTTCTATCGGCCATGATGGTAGCGGCCGGAATTATCGGCTACTACCTTCTTGCGAAGCGCGGGAGGGTTGTGCGCTCAAAACCTTGATTATATGCTCCAGGTTCTCCCTGGGAATATATCCCGGGATAATCTTTACGGCGCTTCCGCTCTTGTCGAAGATTACCGAAAACGGAAGCGACCCCGTCCATCCGGCTCTTTGTGATATATACCTGGTGAAGTCATAGTTGTGATCCGACTCGAAGATCGGATAGTTGAAATGGAAACGGTTTTCGAGTCTCGATCGCTCTCCCGGTGTCAGAGGATCTTGCGCATGAATCGCCACTACCTGAAAGGTTTCGCCGTACTTTTTTTGGAGGGCCACAAGATCTGGAATCTCCTTCATGCACCATTTGCAGTGCTTTCCGAAAAAGTTCAGAAGCAGCACTTTTCCTTTGTACTCTTCGAATACAACGCCGTTTGGCATCTCTTTTACGTGAAGCGTAGGAGCACCCTTCTCCTTGAGAGTGAAGGTAAGACCACCCTCCTGTGCAGCGAGCGGCGAAATCGCAAACAGTGCGATGGCTGCAAATAGTCGTATGAGTTTTTTCATGTATGTTCCTTTTGTATTGAAGTTTGTAGCTGATCGTATAGTTTTAGTATAGCTATAAAAAGAGTGGTTATCGCCGGCCCTATAATCATACCCCAGAAGCCGAAAGTGGCGAGCCCTGCGATAATCGAGAAGAATACCAGAATTTCATTGAGAGCCTTCGTCTCTTTAAGGAGTTTGTAGTCGATCTCCTTGATGATCATGGGCTTGATAAAGGTATCCGCTATGATCGAAATGACTATGATCGAGTAGAGCGCGACGATGATTGCGGCGCTGGCTCCCTGGGTGCTCCACAGATACAGCGAGACCGGTACCCACATCAAAGCGCCGCCGATGACCGGTACAAGCGAAGCGAAACCGTACAAGATTCCAAGAAGAACGGCATCGAGTCCGAAAAAGAGAACGACTATCGCAAACAGAGCCCCCTCGAAAATAGCCGTAGCGAGTATGGAGAAAAAGACGACACCCATCGAATTCGACAATTCGTTAAAAAGCAGTTGCGTCTGGGCGGTATCGAGAGGAAGTATCCGCTTTATGAAGTGCCCTATCGACTCACCGTACAGATATGCGAAGAAGTAGAAGATCAAAATCAGTACCATATCCTTGAAAAAGGCTGCACTGTGCGCCGCTACGGTTCCAACAAACGCCCCGGCGCTCTTTAGATATCCGTTGATCTGCTCTTCGCTGAAGATTTCGGATATCGCGCTGTGGATAGATTTCGGATCGAGCTGAAGCTTCTGCAACCACTCCTGCGGAAGCGATACCGACTGGAGAAAAAGCTCGATTTTGTGGATATGCTCCGTCAGGGCATTCGTATCTATATTTGCGACCAGTATGGCGGCGGCATTTATCAGATAGACAAGCGGTGCGAAAAACATAAGCCCCAGAAGAATAGTCATGATGGCGCTTGTCTGCCACCTATGCTCGAATCTCTTTCCGATCTTTCTGGAAATCCCGAGTGTCGCGAACATCAGCAGAATGGCAATGGCGATAGCCTGCAAAAAGGGTTTGTAGACAAGATATACGAAGTATCCGGAAATGATCAGAAGCAGTACGATGAAGTGTTGAGGTTTCATATCGATCTTGCCTCCGTCGAATACGCGGCCATGGCAAAGCCATCGCCCCTGCACTGACGCTGAGTCCGCTTCGGCAGCGGGCCCTCCGAACTGGTGCGGTTTGCGGTTTTACCGTTTTGTTCAGGCAAACTGTTTTTTGCACCGGATCTGCCCGCTTCTATAGACAGATTTTGTGCTTCGAGGTTTTTCAAAAGAGTTTTCCTTCACTCATGGGCGATAGACGGAAGTGTTCATAGGTTTTCGGTGTAGCGATACGCCCGCGGGCGGTTCTTTCGATATATCCGTTTGCGAGCAGGTACGGTTCGATGACATCCTCTATAGTCCCTTCGTCTTCGCTTAGAGCCGCCCCGATCGTAGCGAGCCCTATGGGCTTGCCCTTCGCCTCCACAAGCAGCCTCAGAAGCTTTATATCGAGTTCGTCAAAACCCTCTTCGTTGACTCCCAGTTCATCGAGAGCGTATCTGGTCCTCTCAAGAGAGATACTCTCTTCGTTTTCCACCTCGGCGAAATCCCTGACACGACGCAGCAGCCTAAGGGCAATTCTTGGAGTTCCCCTGCTTCTTCTGGCTATCTCGAGCGACGCATCTTCATCGCACGGTTTTTCGAGCTTCACGGCTGCCTGCCGCACGATCTGCGCAAGCTCCCTCGAGCCGTAAAACTGCATACGAAAGTGCATTCCGAAACGCTCTCTAAGGGGATTGGAGATCATTCCGGCGCGGGTAGTGGCTCCTATGAGGGTAAAGCGCGGAAGATCGAGCTTGATCGTCTGCGCGGCGGGACCGCTGCCGATTATGATATCGAGCCGGTAATCCTCCATGGCCGGATAGAGGATCTCCTCGATGGCGGGGGAGAGGCGATGAATCTCGTCGATAAAGAGGATATCTCCCTCCTCGAGGTTCGTCAATATGGCGGCAAGATCACCGCTCTTTTCTATCATCGGAGCTGCGGTCACCTTTATCGAACTCTCCATCTCCGCGGCAATGAGGTAGGCAAGCGTAGTCTTGCCGAGGCCCGGAGGGCCGAAAAAGAGCACATGATCGAGAGCCTCCGAGCGCTTCTTGCTCGCTTCGATGAAGACGCGAAGATTCTTTTTGATCTTCTCCTGACCTATGTACTCATCCCATCTGCCCGGCCGCAGGCTCGCTTCATAACTGCTTTCATGGTCAAACTTCTCTATCTCGACCATACGTTCCATTCTATTCTGCCTCCGGCAAACAGGCCATTACGGCGAAGCCGCAAAGGCTGCGCCGAGTCCGCCCCGGCAGCGAGCCCACCGCTCCGGTGCGGCTGAAGGTACCGCTTCGCTTGGCTCGATTCGTCTCGCTATAGGGTGCATATACTCTGATTCTCATTCGGTATCACTTCCCTGTTTCGACTATACTTTCAAAACATACGCGATAAAGACGAAGTTCCCGTCTTTGCACCAACGCCTGCTTTCCCGGGCGGTAGAGCTGTGCGCCGGCAAGTTGTGTCATTGTGGCTTCGATATGATGCATCTTTCTCATCTGTAGCAGTGCTCCTCGGCCGGAAAGATCCCCTGCCGAACTTCTTCCGCATATTGGCTCACCGCCTCCTTGACCAGCCTGGCGCCGTTTAGATACTGTTTGACAAATTTAGGCTTGAAGGCTTCGAAAAAGCCGAGCATATCGGACCAGACCAGTACCTGTCCGTCCGTCTGCGCTCCCGCGCCTATGCCGATGACAGGTATGCTGAGCTCTTGCGTCACAAGCGCTCCCAGCTCAGGTGTCACTCCCTCTATCACGATCGAAAAGGCTCCCGCATCTTCGATGGCCGCCGCATCTTCGAGCACCTTTTGAAAACTCTTTTCATCGCGCCCCTTGACTCTGTAGCCGCCTTCACCACGAACCGACTGGGGCAGCAGACCGACATGCCCCATGACCGCGATGCCGTTATGAACAAGACGGCGAACTATATCGGCACGCTCGGCTCCCCCTTCGATCTTCACAGCGTCAGCCGGTGTCTGCTGAAAAACCCTGGTCGCATTGGCCAGAGCCTCCTCTTCACTGTTTGTGGAACCGAAAGGCATATCGCATACTACAAAGGTCTGCGGCGCACCGTTACATACGGCACCTGTGTGGTAGATCATCTGCTCCAGTGTGACGGAGAGAGTATCGGCTTTGCCTCCGAAGCTCATATTGAGGCTGTCTCCGACGAGGATCATGTCGGCCTCTTCGGCGAATAGAGACGCAAAGAGTGCATCGTACGCCGTGATCATCGTCAGCTTCCTCTTTCCCTTGGCGCCCTGAAGCGATGAAATCGTCTCTTTTTTCCGCATCGGTTCCCTTTCTTCTGATTGGATTCGATTCTATCCAAAAAATGGTATAATTGCAATCAAACAGGAGGCGCAAATGGGTATCAGAAACCGGCTGGAACAGCAGTTCGACTACGATATCGTCGATGAGTTTCTGGACCATTTCGACGTTATGACGGAGGTGATGGAGCCGACGATCATCTCCCTCGAAAACGAAGCGACAAGAGAGGATAAAATAAACGAACTTTTCCGGATTTTCCACAACATAAAATCCGCCTCGTCGTTTCTTAAAATAGAACGTCTCCATCTACTCTCCGAACTTGCTGAAGAGACGATGGAGCGCCTCAGAGAGGATCCGTCAAGAGTGACAGACGAGCTGATAGACTGGCTGCTTCTTGTAAGCGATCAGTTCAGAGCCTGGTATACGGAGATCTCCGGCGACGGCGAACTCGAAGATATAGATCCAAAAATTTTGCTCGTTCCCAAGGTAGGTTGAATATTTTGAAAAATCTTGTCGCATATATAACTACCGGTTATCTGGATAAAAACTTCACTATCGATCTGGCCCACTCTCTGAAAGAGGCGGGAGTGGACTCGCTGGAGCTTGGCATCCCTTTTTCGGATCCGGTCGCAGACGGCCCTGTAATAGAAGCCGCCAACCTCTTCGCTCTTCGAAACGGATTCAGGATTTCCGATCTGTTTGAAGTAAGCGAAAAGATTGCTCCGGTCATCGACACCCTCTGGATGGGCTACTTCAACCCATTCTACCACAAGGGGATCGACCACTTTTTGAATAGAGCGAAGGAGCTTGGCGTCAGCGGCTTCATAATTCCAGATCTGCCCCACGAAGAGGCGGCCGCCTATAAAGAGGCGTTTGACGAAAAAGATGTAGCACTCATCGAATTCGTAGCTCCCACTGATACTCCCGAACGTATCGCCAAAATAGTCAAGGATTCGAAAAAATTCATCTATATGGTAGCCTATGCCGGTATAACCGGAGCCGATCGAAGCGAGTCTCTCGAGCCTATCATAGAGACGGTACGAGAGCATACGGACACACCTCTTTACATCGGATTCGGCGTCGATGAAAAGACGGCAAAACAGAAGGCCAGAGGAGTAGACGGAGTAATCGTGGGAAGCGCCTTCGTAAGGATACTCCTTAAAGAAAACTTGACAAACAGCCAAAAGATCGATAAAATATCTACACTTGCACGTTCGATCAAGGATCAGATCAACGGGTAGGTGTTGTTTGCCCATTTTTCAAACGGGGTTGACTTGGCTTCGACAGGAGCAGGTGATTTCCGGCTGCATGTCGATTTGGACATATCGTTAAACTGTCCACAATGCAATAAACGCAAACAACACAGATTATCGCCCCGCTTACGCCGTAGCGTAAGTATAACCCTTACTGGGGCTGCTCTCTCCGCCGACGCCATATAGGCGGATCTTGAGAGTATCATACCTTTATGGCTATACCTGCAGTGTGCCTCGCCTGCAGGCGAATCCTGGAGGCTCGCACGGCGTAGCTTTGGACATTGCGCGAAGCCGTGTCAAATCAAGCAATGTCGTCTAAGCATGTAGACGCCGGAAGTTGCTTGTTTCTGGACAG
>Ga0256834_1002369_pt1 | contig 11950 bp, 12 predicted proteins | sample 4281140metaG_FD_190536 | JGI IMG/M metagenome (GOLD analysis project Ga0256834, IMG submission 190536) | Hydrothermal vent microbial communities from East Pacific Rise, Pacific Ocean - 4281-140 | ecosystem: Environmental > Aquatic > Marine > Hydrothermal vents | place: Pacific Ocean: East... | reverse complement strand
AGTTCTTTAGTATTTACCCCAACTTTCTCAGCATAGCTTGGGTCAAGTGCATGTTCAGCATCGATGAAAGCTGCTGTTCCTCCTGCTTTTTGAACTTCAGCAATTGCATGGAGAGTAAGAGTGGTTTTTCCTGATGATTCTGGACCGTAAATCTCTACGATTCTTCCTTTTGCATATCATCCTCATAGAGCTATATCAAGTGAAAGAGAACCAGAAGGAAATGTAGGGATTGATTTTCCTCTTTCATCATCTCCAAGTTTCATAATAGAACCTTTTCCGTATTGTTTTTCGATCATATCGAGAGCATTTTGAAGTGCTGCTTTCTTATCCATATGTATGTATATTTAGCTAATAAAAGTGTTTCGTCTCATAAGTGTATATATGTGATGAGTATATAGAGTGTATATAGAGTATATATTTATGCAAATCTTTTTGAAAATAATCTCTTTATTATTTAATCCTATAGTTAGTTTTGAGTCACTTTTCAGTTCCTATAGCTATATTTTTCCCTGAACATTTTTTACAAGTGAACTTATATCCACGTGGATTTTTTCTTTCTGTTTCAACAATACACTCGCAATCTTTGCAATAAAAAGAGACATCTCCTCTTTCTGGATCAAAATCTTCTCTTTTATCTCAGAGATCTTCAACGTTTATGAGGTCTGAATAATCGGACATAGGAGTAAAGTATAAGAGATTTAAAATAAAAAGTACTTAAGCATTGTTTAGGAAACAGTATTTTCGTTATTCTATAGATTTTATTCCGAAAAGATTCTGAATCAAGTTCAGAATGACAAGAAATTAAAATAAACTCATGACGGATTTTTCGATTTTTTGAAGCTGGAGAATTCATTTTTTTTCAAGTTCCAAAAAACATCTGAGAGTTGCTTCCACATCAACCATCGCATCATGTGCTCCAATGAAGTATTCATCAAAGAGTTTCTTGTGGAGTTCTCAAAGCTTTGGATACTTGAATCTCTTTCCGTTTCCTTGCAATTGACAAAAATCCACTGTTGATTTCATCGTACAAAGAACCTGTTTAGGCTGGTACTCATGTACTCTTTGAAGTCTCCTTAGTTCCAACTTTATCATATCCTCATCATATTCTATATTGTGTCCAATAATAGCATCAGCTTCGTTTATTACTTTGAGGAATTCATCGATAGAGGTCTCTATACGGGGAGCCTCTTTTACATCAACATCATAGATATTATGAACTTGGGAAGCTCCATAGGGAATAGGAACACCAGGATTTATAAGAACATTTATTCTTCCAGATTCTTCGAAGTTCCCATTTTTACTCATTTCTCACATAATCCCAGCAAATTGAACAATTCGAGGCTGTTTTTCGAGGTTGAACTCTTTCTTATTTATGAAACCAGTTGTTTCAGTATCAAATACGAGAATTTTCATGAAAATAATTATTTTGGTAGTATATATTATATTGTAGGATTGTACTGGAGAAAGATTCTGAATCAAGTTCAGAATGATATGAAAATATCTAGAAACAAAACAATAAAAAACTGCCAGAATTTGGCAGTTTTTTATTGTTTTGTTTCTGATTTAGTCTTTGAGTTTGTAGAAGTTACGTCCTACTCTTTCTATAACTTTCTTATTTTGAAGGTTCATATAGATAGTCGTTCTTTTTACGGTTCTTACTTTGAGAACTTTTTTGATGATATTTTCAGTACTCATTGCATCTCCTTCTTTTTTGAGAACATCAACAATCACATCAAGAACTGTTCCAGGTTTGAAACCCCATTCTTTTAATGCGTATATTCCTCTTCCTATAAGAATAAATTCTTCATTTCTAATGAGCTCATTGTGGATAGTGTTTACTTTTACTGTTTCTCCGAGATATTCTGATATTTTATTAGAAATATCTATAAAGTGCATAGGAACTTTCTCCTTTTTCATTACATAGATAGACTTATCTTTGAGCGTTTTTGGATTAAGTATTTTCCATCTTGTGAGACCGATAAGTGTTTCTTCTCATTTGACGATATCATCAAATACATCGAGTACACTATCTACAAATGGAGCACCAAGGCTTCCAAGTTCTTTTGAGAGGAGATTTAGGATAGCTGAATAGAGTTCAGACTGTTCCATAACATCTTTCTTTTTTCTGAGCATTTTGAGAGACTCCTTATAAACGGCATCTATGTGTTTTCTCGTGATGTTTGGGAGGTAGAAATACGTCTGAGTTCCAAGTCTTGGTTTTGATTTAAGTATATCAAAGTCAGATTGTATGATTACTTCGAGAATAAAGGCGTTTACATCTTTTGAAAGATGAAGTTCACTGATAAGCGCTCCTACGAGTTTATCTCTTGTAAGGACTCCTCCATGAAGAGAAAGTATTTCTTTTCCTTTTTCTTGTATTTGAGAGAGCTCAGTTGCTTTGATAATCCTCCCGACCTTCTTGATTCCAGCATCTTCTATCTGTCTTACTCTTTCTCTAGTAATGTTTGGAGAGAAGGAATTACCAATACTTTGGAGTGTTTCTCTATTTCCGGTGAGACCTATCCTTCTCTCTATAACTGTTCTTTCTTTTTCGGAAAGAGAGCTGAGTACTTTATCAAAGTAAGAGCGAATTTGTTCGTTGGTGAGTGTGTCTGTTACCATTTGTCACATGAGTGAAAAATTAATAGATAAAATATAACTCCTTTCAATTAAAAGTCAAAAACTTTTTCTTTTTCATGAAACTTTAAAAGGGAAGTTTCATGTTATTCTTTTCTTCTTGGGACGGGGCTGTGTTTTTTATTCCTGGTTCATGTACAAAGGTTCCAGTGATATTTTTAGATCTTTCCATTTTCATGACAAAGCCACCTACTGTCATGATAATTGCTCCACAGAGACAAAGTATAGGTCATTTTCCAGAGGAGATATCGCTTTCAAACATTTGTAGTCATGAGATATAATTGAATGAACTGATACAGAGCATAATAATAAAAATCCCTCAAAGAATGCAACTAGTATAATCCTTGAAGTAAAAGTTTGAAATGAGCTTCATCTTTTCTTTCTTCTCTATCGAAAAGAGGGAAAAGTAAATAAATCCTATAATGATAAGTATCATGGTAGCTGGCTTTCCAGAGACTCGAGCAAATGCTCCTCCTGAATGTATCAAACTCCCTGAATCAACCCAAGTAAAAAATAAAGATAATATAATAATAACACTTCAGAAAAGTACTATTTTCCCAGCATGAGTGATGTGCCCTGTCTTAAACCTCAAAGATTCTTGCACTTTATACAAATACCTTTTTAGGTTTTTGTATTTTGCTCTTTGTTGATAAGACATATTTATATGTGTTTTTATAAAATCTCCTTAGGTAGGATTTTTACATAAAAAACTTTCAAAGTAAAGTTTTATATTATTTACTTTTTTTTATTATGGTTTATGATTCTTATACTATCTCTAAGATTTAGAGAATACATCCAAATAACACTTTATAAATGGCTAGAAGAAAGAGGAAAAAAATATCAAATACTTTTCTTGATAGTATTATATTTGTTATAAGTTCTCTTTTGAGTGTTCCTCGTAGTATGGGGATATTTTTTGGAAAAAAAGAAGTGGTAAAAAAAGATAATCTCTTTTTCTGTTTTCTAGATTTTCTTTTTCGTCATTGGCCAAAGTACTTTTGGAGAAACCCTTCTGGACTCAAACTTACTTCTTTTTTTTCGGATCTATGGAGGTACCTATTTAAAATATAAAAGAAATGAAAAATATTAAATCCTATACAGGATGATTTACTCTCATTGAAATCCTCCTAGGAGTTACGATTGTTTCTATGGTAACGATTAGTTGACTTTACGCAGTCAATGCTGTTGGGATTGGGAGAATTAAACTTATGGAGAAAACGAAGCTTGAGCAACAAGCATTTTATTTTTCAGAGAGGTTTTTCGAAATAGTGAAATCAGGGGGAACTCTTGATTATGAAGAATATTTTCAGAGAAAAAATATCTGAAATAGCACGTATCTTTCTGGACATTATGACACGCTTACAAGCTTTGGGAATGGAGCAAATTCTTTAGTTCACTGTATTAGCTGAAATACTTCTCTTATGTGAAATGATGGATGCATCTTAACACATAATGATGCAGGAGCTAGTATTCTTGGGGATAAATTTTTATATGGTCAATATCCAGAGCAGTTTATTGATTACAACTCTGATGCTGATGGGGATGGAGGAGACGAAGATGGAGATGGAAGTATTTTGGGTGATGACGATGACCTTTACCTCGGAAATGGACCTAGTGTTTTTTGAGTAGATGGAGAAATTTCAGAGATATATCTCATAGGAAAGTCTTGAGATTCAAGAACATTTTTTAGATGGTATGTACAGGAAGACCCAAATAAAATTGCTTCAGCAATATGTGACTTTAGTAATCCAAGAACTCCTACTGGAGATGGATGTTTTGGGACGATACAGTTTTTGAGACTTAAGGGAGTAGATTGGTGAAACGATCATTCTTCAAGTATCATTGATGTAACACAAAATGATGGAATTATAGACACGTGGATTTATGATCCAGAAGTATATGGGACAAGTTCACCAATTGTTGCAGATCTTACTCCAGCAGTAGATACGGATGATAGTGAAAACTATTGGCTCACTATTCTCGGGGATAACGTCAATGTTAAGAACATAAAGATTTCTGCTTACCCCAATAAAGATAGTAATCTTGCATGGGCTGATAATCTAGATTCTACATTTTTATCACCATATTTACGTATTTCTATGACTATTCTTCCTTCCTGGAAAGAAAGATTGAGACTGAAAGGAAGTGTTCCTGAGGTTCAAATAAATACGACTATAAATCTTACTACCAAATACAATTAATCTATGAAAAAGACAAACACAGGTTTTTCTCTAATATTCGGACTTATTATTATTATTCTTGTCTCAACGATGTCTCTTTTTTTATTGAGTTTTATTATTCCATATGCTCAAAATGTAAAATGACTAGAAAATTCTACCAAGGCTTTTTATCTCGCAAATTCCGCGGTAGAGCAAGCACTCTGGTATATGAAACAAAATAATCTCTGAGACGAGGATACAAAAGTGTTTTCAGGGGATAGTGACTATAGCTATGATATAGATGCAAATGGAACACTCATCCCTGACGTAGACGAGTGAGACAGTCCTTTTGATAACGATTGGAATACCATAGCATATGGAAAACCTTTGCAGCTTTTGGTTTGAAAAGGAATGATTCAAGATGGTTGGTCAAATATGAGATTTAATTTTCGTGTCCCCGATTTTGATGAAGATGGAAATTTTTCAGACCAACAAGTTGAGGGAGATGCAACTACTACAATCCTTACACGGCAACTTTCTAGTACGAGTAATACTCTTTTTCCAGAGAATCTTACAGATTTTATAACGACTACTGATATAAATGGAGGAATCTTTACTCTCAATGCAAGAGGAGGATTAGAGCTTGATGGTACAAGTAGAGTCTTTTCTAGTTTCTATTTAAATAATTGTACTGGTCTCTTAGATGATTGTATATTGAGGATATCACCTTTGGCAAATATGTTTATGGAAGGAACAAAACCTATTCCTTTTTTAGAGTATCAAATCGATACAGGATGAGATTCTATCCCTACAAGATTTACCAATATTACTATTGCGGGGAAATCTTATGGGTTTCAAAAGAACTTTACTGTGAGAGTACCACAACTTACTACTGATCAGGCTTTTGATTTTACGGTCTTTCAATAAAAAATCTATATTTCTTTGTTTTTTGATTATCCTTTTATGCAACAGTTTTCTATTACATCAAATGACGCAGATCAGAGACTTGATAAGTTCCTTAAGAAACTTTTTCCAAACGCGACTTTGGGGTTTTTATATAAACTTAATAGAAAGGGAAATATAAAAATTATTACAACAGAAGAGAAAAAAATAAAAAAGAATAATGAATATAAACTTCAATTGTGAGAAAAAGTTCAGGTATTTCTTTCAGACACAGATATAGAAGATTTGAGAGCCACAATTCCATTACAAAAGAAAGCAACTATCTCAGAGAAACTACTTCCTACAGATATCATTTTTGAGGATGAAGCGCTCTTGATTGTAAATAAAAACCCAAATCAAAATGTTCACCCAGCAGATCACAAGTCTCAAGAAGTATCTCTCATAGAGCAGGCTCAAGACTATCTGGGAGACCAGTACTCAAGCCTTACTTTTAAACCTTCTCTTATTCATCGCATCGACAGAGATACTTCAGGTATCGTGATGATCGCGAAAGATAAACATGTCCTCATGAAACTCTCAGAAGATTTTAGAAAGAAAAATAGTATCCAAAAGACGTATTTTACACTTTGTGTTTGAAAATTTTCACGATCCTCAGGAAGCATTACTAAGAAACTTAAGCGTATTGAAAACGCACACAATGAAAACAAAGTTCAAGTTTCTGAGTGATGAAAAGAAGCAATTACGCACTTCAAAGTATTGAGAGAACATACTCTTCAACTTCCTCAAGGAGAACAGATTATTTCTGAGGTTGAGGTGACTATAGAAACAGGTCGTATGCATCAGATACGAGTCCATATGGCAGCGATAGGAACTCCTGTTCTATGAGATAACACTTATGGAAACAAATGACTCAATCATTATTTTTTCAAGCATTTTTGACTGACTCGTCAGATGCTCCATGCCTGGAAGATAGAGTTCTTTCATCCACAAATAAAAAAGAAGCTATCTCTTGAAGCCAAGCTAAAAGCAGATATGCTAAAGCTTATTAAGAAAATAAAAGAATAAATATGGAAAAGCATTTAAATATTCCAACATCAGATGGGTTTGAAATACAAGGGATTTTGAATTGGAAGAAAAAATCACAGAAATTACTTATATTTATTCATGGGCTCTCATGAGATATGTATGAATCGCATTATTATAATGCAAAAGAATATTTTATTGAGAGATGATACGAAGTGTTTCGTTTTAATCTTTATGATGGAGGCGAAAAAAACAGAAAACTTGCAGAAAGTAGTATTTCAACTCACAGTACAGATATAGAGTATGTTTGTGAACATCTTTCACAAACATACTCTAGTATTTCTCTCATCTCTCATAGTCTCGGATGACCAAGTGTTATATGAATGAAGAGACTTCCTCAAAACATTAAAAAATGTATTTTCTGGGATCCTGCTTTTGAAAACACAGGAATAGAGAAGACGTTTATAAAAATGTGAGAAGTATTTCTCTTTCTCCCAAAAAATGGGAAGGCTCTTGTTGTCTCAGAAGAGATGGTGCAAAATCGTAAGGAAGATCATATTGATACACTTAAAAGTTTTCCTTTTCCTTATAAAAATATGTTTATTGTTCATGCCGAAAACTGAGGACACTTGAGTACAAGAATCCAAACAGATATTCTCAAAATAGAGACCTATATTATAAAAGGAGCAAATCATGGATTTACTCAGGAAGGGAAGTATAAAGAGCTATTTGAAAGAACTTTAGAATTTATAGAAAAATAAACATATGAAAATCCTTGCATTTGAAACATCCTGTGACGATACCTCTATTGCTCTTTTTGAGGATGAGAGACTAATTGCTATGTCGACAGCGAGCCAGATAAAGATACATAATAAAACTGGATGAGTAGTACCGGAAGTAGCGAGTCGTGAACATGCGAATGCTATTTTTGACGTGTTACAAGAGGTTTTAGATGAAGGGGATGTTGCACTTCAGGACATAGATTATATCGGAGTTACCACTCATCCCGGACTTATTCCGTCTTTATTGACAGGGATAACAGTTGCTTCAACGATTTCTCACAGCTTAAAAATACCGATTCTTTCTATCAATCATATCGAGGCGCATATCTTTTCTAATTTTTTAGAACGAAAAGAATCTGAGATAGAATTCCCACTAGTGTGTCTCACTGTTTCTGGAGGACATAATGAGATATATCATATGTCAGATATGTGGACAAGGGAGAAGCTTGGTGGAACGCAAGATGATTCTGCAGGAGAGGCTTTTGATAAGGTAGCAAAGATGATGGGGCTTGAGTATCCTGGATGACCTGTAGTTTCAAAGTTAGCTGATGAGTATAAGGGAGTATCCTCAAAACTCTTTCCTCGTTCCTATCTCAATAAATCACAGTTCAATTTTAGTTTCTCAGGACTTAAGAGTGCTGTGAAGCGTGAGGTAGATAAGAGATGAAAACTTTTTCTTCAAGATAAGCAAGAGATATCTTATGAATTTCAAGCAGCAGTAAACGAAGTGTTGTGTTATAAAATAATAGAAGCAGCAAAACAAAAATGAGTAGAAACAGTCCTTCTCGCAGGGGGAGTGAGTGCTAACGATGATTTAAGAGCCAGGATATCAGAAGCATCAAAAGAAAATGGATTCACATTCTTTTGTCCAACAAAGAAAGTATACTGCATGGATAATGCTGCCATGATATGAATACTAATGTATTATCGAGTGAAGTATGGACAGTTTGAGAAGCGTATAGGAACGGTTTGAATTGAGAAGTGGTAAAGTCTATACCAAAAAAGTTTGATTATTATCTATTTTTACTTATAAAGTAATTTTAAATAAAAATAATAATTTATCTTACATTTTTACTTCATGGTTTCTTGCAATTCTCGACATTCTACGAATTCAAAAAATAACTTTTCTCTTGCTCCAGACTTTCTTGTGGAAAATGTTAAGAAGAGTATTTTAAAGTATTTGAAAACAAGTTATGAATCTACTGATAGTTCTCCTGAGAAAAAACTTTGAGAGAGACCTTATGTTATTGTTTATATCCTGAAAAAGCTCAGTAAGATGGAAGAGTACCAAGGTATAAATATTTACAATCTATGTATGCTTAAGAAGATGATGTCAGATAGTGATTTTCTTTCTGAACTAGGGTTGTCTGAAAGTAAGGAATAAGATACCTTAAAATTTCTCTTTCACATGTAGGGCATCTTTTAGATAGACATTCCCTTTTTCTTTCAAAATATTTTGAATGAGTTTATCTCCATACTCAAGTCTATTGTAGAAATCTTCAGTGGAAATGATAGCGTACTTCACTTTCTTGTTGTAGAAGATAGTTCCCATAAATTCATTGAATTCATCTTTGTCGATTTCTCCGATGAGGAATATATCGAGGATATTTTTTCCATCTTGCATCAGCTTTCTTTTTACAGATTCGTTGACGATAATGACCTCAAGAAGATTCTGAGTTTTGAAGAACTTTCTGATAGCATCGATAGGGTTGTAAGACTTGAGAAAAATATCTTTAAGCTCATCACAGAAGAGAAAGTTGGTGTTTACTGAAAAAATCTTCTTTCTGAGTTCTTCTCTATATTTGAGAATCCCCATGTTACTGAGATTATCCAACTCTCTTTTGATAGAGTTTATTTGTTCATCGAGGTCACGTGACAGCGCACGCATATGAAATCCTTTCCCATCACCAGCTTCTAGCTCCAAAAAAAACCTCTCGAGTATTTTTGCTCGACACTTGGATCCGAATAATTTTGAAAGGTCTAGATTTTTCATAATAGTTTCATTATAGAACAGCCATCATATTTACAAAATATATTTTTGTTTTTTGAGTTTTCACTATACTACTGAGTAACAAATGTATATTTAAATATCAAGTATGAAAAACTTACGAAATGACCTAGAAGAGAGAGGATTTCTTCATCAATTTACTAATGAAAAGGTATTTGAGCAATTTGAGAAATGAGGAGAGAAGTTCTATTTTGGGGTAGACTGTAGTGCAAATTCTATGACTATAGGGAACTTTGTTGCACTTATGATGGCTGTACATTTCATGCTTCGTGGAAACAAATGCTACCTCTTAGTTGGTGGAGCAACCTCAACTATTGGGAATCCGAGTGGAAAAGACGATGAGAGACCAATACTTACTGAAGAAGACCTCGCAAGAAATCAGGCAGGGATAGAGGCACAGTTTAAAAGACTGATAGACAATGTCGCTTCTATCACTGGAAAAGAACTGGAATACGAAATAGTGAATAACTACGATTTTCATAAAAATATGAATGTCCTTGATTATCTCAGAGAAGTAGGACGATATATGACGGTAAATTGGATGATAAACAAAAGTATAGTAAAGGATCGTATCACCGACCCAAATAAAAGTATTAGTTACGCAGAGTTCAGTTATATGCTGATTATGGGATATGATTACTATCATTTATTTAAAAATGAGTGAGTGACTCTTGAAGTAGGAGGAAGTGATGAATGGGATGGAATCCTTGCAGGTATTGAACTTGTCTCAAAAAAAGATGGAGCAGAGGTATTTGGGGTAACCAATAAACTTATAGTCGATGCTAATGGAAAGAAGTTTGGGAAGTCCGAAGGAAATGCTGTCTGGCTCGACGAAGCAAAAACTTCTCCCTATGAAGTATATCAATACTTTATCAACACGCTTGATGCTGACATAGAGAGATATCTCAAGCTCTTTAGTTTTCTTTCAGATGAAGATATATCTGAGGTAGTACAGGAACATGAAAAAGTCCCAGAAAAAAGACAGGGTCAAAAGTTCCTCGCAAAAACTATTATTGAAATGGTTCATGGGAAACCTCAAGCTGAAGTAAGTGAGAAGATATCAGAATTTCTTTTTGGAAGCCAAGATAAACTCGAACTTCTCAAGTGATTATCAAGTGAAGAGTTTGAGCTGTTTTACCAAGAAATAGGAGGGATACAGTACACAGATCAAAACCTCTTTGGGATGTTTACCCAGTCATGACTGGAACAATCTGGAGGAACAGCTCGTCAGAGTCTCCAGAACGGAGCGCTTCATATCAATGAACAAAAGATAGAGGATGGGCACTATGATTTCTCAGCAGATTTTATTGATGGAAAGTTTCTTCTTATCAGAAAAGGAAAGAAAAATTATAGAATAGTGAAAAAATAGATTACAGAAATTTTATCTATATAGAGAGAAAAACTACTTTTCTCTCTATTTTTTTGTTCTTTTTTGAAAGAAAATTTTCAGATTCTCGTACTAGTGTGTGAAGAGATAGAAATCTTCAGAAAACATATTTATTTTAATAATAGTTTATATATTATGAAAGCAAACAAAGTATTACTAGCTACTATAGCTACAGTGAGTATATTAACAGTATCAATTACCTCAGTCTCTGCTTATGGACAGGGGAATGGGCAAGGAAGATGAGTGGGGAAGAATCTTACACAAGAGCAAAGGGAAGAGGTTCAATCTATGAATCAAGAAGAAAGGCAGACATATATGCAAAGTCTGAGAGATGGTGAAGCAGGTCAAGGGAGTAAGTGATTTGAAAGAGGACAGGGATGAGATACCAAAGGAGACATGTTAGAAGGTATTCCACTTTCAGACCTTACAGAAGAAGAGGAACAAATACTTTTATATGGATACAGTGAAGAAATGGTCGCAAGAGATGCGTACAATTATCTCTATGAACTTTACGGGGAAGAAACTTTCCAGAGGATTGCAAACTCTGAACAAAAACATATGGATGCAGTAGAAACTCTTTTAAATAGATATGACTTAGATGTTCCTACAGATTATGGAGAACTCCAATCTACATTTGAGGAGCTCAAGGCTTATGGAGAAAAATGACTTAAGGAAGCTCTAGAAGTAGGAGTTCAGATAGAGGTTCTTGATATAGAAGATATAGAAGAAGCTATAAAAAACACAGATAATGAAGATTTCAAGATAGTATTTACAAAGATAGGAGGTGCTTCATATAATCATCTCAGAGCATTTTTGAAAGCACTTGAGAAAAACGATTTCTCTACAGATATTGAGACAGATGAATTTTTATCAGAAAGTGATTTAGAAACCAGAGGATCACTTGCTTATAAACTTGCTGAGAGACTTGAAGGACAAGGAGTAGAGCTTCCAAGTGTGGTGAGTAGCGAAGAAATGAAAAACAGGAAAGGACATGGAAGTGAGGGTTGAAAGTGAGAAAGAAAAGGAAAGACGCAAGGAATAGACAATAAAG